>Ga0302326_10000109_pt1 | contig 213717 bp, 205 predicted proteins | sample Palsa_T0_3_FD_202264 | JGI IMG/M metagenome (GOLD analysis project Ga0302326, IMG submission 202264) | Peat permafrost microbial communities from Stordalen Mire near Abisko, Sweden - Palsa_T0_3 | ecosystem: Environmental > Terrestrial > Soil > Palsa > Peat permafrost | place: Sweden: Abisko... | reverse complement strand
GGCCCCGGCTCGGTCTCGCGCCGTCGTGGGAGGACTTCTGGGCGACGAACGGTCTTCTGATCGTCTTCGCGATCAGCGCCGCCGCGGTCGGATGGCAAGCACCCGCGTTTGCGCTGGCGTTCCCCGCACTCTGCCTGATCAACGCTGTGTTCTTCCACGTCCTCCCGAGCATCCAGGCCCGCCGGCCCAACCCGGGTGTCTTCACGGCCGTGGTGCTCTACCTGCCGCTCGCGACCTGGGCCTACCTCGCGGCCGGCAGCGACGGCGCGCTCGGCTTCCCAACTGTCCTCCTAAGCGTCCTGATCGGGGCGTGCGCGATGGCGTCGGCGCTCGTGCTCCTGATGATCCAGCCCCGTCTTCGCTACCCGGACATCGATGAGGTGCCGTCGGGGCCCTGATGTGCCAGACAGCATCCGCCCCGCCCTGGTACCGAGACCCCGGAGCGACCATCCCTCCACGCTCGCGGCCGCACATTTGCAGCGCGAATACTCTCCGCGCCGGACTTGGCCGGGACCTCCAACCTCCTGCGTGCCAGTTTGGAGGCTCCCTATTCTGTCGTCCGAAGCCGCAGGTCCCGGATCAAAACACGTATCTTTGCAGGCGCTTTCTCCGATGGAGCCAACCGGGATCGAACCGGTGACCTCCTGCTTGCAAAGCAGGCGCTCTCCCAGCTGAGCTATGGCCCCAGGCTCCTCAATATACGCGTTGCGAAGCGGATTTCCGACCCGTGCTCCCGGTCGCTCCGGCGACTCGGGAGGCGCTCGAACCGCTGTTGCTGCCCATTGCTGCCAAATCCGGCCCCCGCTGCTCGACTGCCTCGGCCTTCGCGGTCTGGACGAGCTTCCGTGTCAGGCTCTCAAGCTCTCGAACTCGTCGTACCCCGGGGTTGACGCAGCGTCATCCATCACCGGAAGACTTCACCTGCTCGGCCTCGAACTCGGCCTGCGCTCCGCGGAGCGGGTCTTGGATCTTGGGATCATCGAGCAGATCGCCGGAGGCGATGAGGAAAGAGGCGAACCAGAGAGGCGGGTCCGCACCGTCGAGAAGAATCCCAGCCAATGGAGGTGGCGATAGATCCACTCGGGCGAACTGTCCAGCTGACCGAGGAGCGCTGGAGCCACGTCATCGAGGGGCACCCGTACATGGCACCGTTTCGCGCCGATGTGATGCGGGCGATCGAGGCACCCACCCAACGGATCGAGCAGCCTCGCCCCGGTCAGGACTGGTTCTACCTACAGGACGCAGGACCCAGTCGGTGGCTCAAGGTCGTAGTAGCCTTTGACGAAGACTCGATCGGGAGCGTCCGTACGGCGTTCCCGAGGAGAAGCAAGCCATGACCGTCCATATCGGCCCCTACGTCTTCGACCGCGTCCGCTACGACCACGACGCGGACGTGCTCTACCTCTCCCAGGGCGATCCTGCGCGCGCGATCGATTTCGACGAGACGCCCGGGGGACACGCCGTCAGCTTCGACGAGAACGGAGATCTGGTCAGCCTCACGGTGATCGACATCCGCAAGCTGCTCGACGAAACGGACGGCGAGCTCCTACTGGAGCTGCCAGCGAAGGCAAGCCCAGCAGACCTGAAGCTCGCGCTCGCATAGCCGCGTCTCGTTTGGGCAGCAGTCCATTCCGCTGCCCAAATCCGGCCAAATCGCACCCAATCCCGACGTATCCGTGTGGCCGCCCAGAAGGGTCAATCGCCGACGAACACTGAGGAACGCCGCGCTCGCGGCGACGTCGACGGCCCCTGAATCGCCGCTCCTTCCCCGTCTCCGGCCCGGATCCGCGGTCTGATACGTTTGCGCGGTCGCACATGCGACCGCCCGTCTGGAGATGGGCGAAGAGCGCAGGACGAGGAGCTCTGGGCCGGTGGATGCTGGGTCGTCAGATGCGGTGCGGATGATCGCCGCCGGCCGGTGCGGCCCCCGCGAGCCGGCGTCACCGAGCCGGCGTCGCCGCGACAGGATGAGATCGCTCGTCATTGCCCTGCCCCTCGCGCTGCTCATCGGCCTGGCGTGGGCCTCGGGCGCGCGGGCCGAAGAAGCCTCGGGCGCGGGCAGCCTGCTCACGGCCGGCACACCGGGCACCACCTGTCCGAGTCCCCCCGTCACCGTCAATGGCCCCTGCGGGATGGACTTCGAAGACGCCTTCTCGCACTACACGAGCGGTGATCCCCAGGAGATCGTCGCCTACATCGAGGGGGGCATCAACTGGCACCTCGCCAAAGCCAAAGAACTCGTGGACAACATCTACGTCAACTGGCACGAGCTGCCGGTCCCGTGCACGGGCTCGACGATGGTGGTGGGCGGCGAGACACGCCCATGCGAACTCCTCTACTCCAACTCCTTCACCGACTACGACGTCAACCACGACGGGGTGGTGAATGTCGAGGACTGGGCCAACGACCCGCGCGTCCACGACTCGAACGGCAACGGCTACCTCGATCCCGAGGACCTGATCGCGGCGTTCTCCAACAACGTGAACCACGACGGCGACGGCTATCCGAACGACATCTCCGGCTACGACTTCTACGACAACGACAACGACCCCGCCACCGAAGACTCCACCTACAACCACTCCGACGAACAGATGCTCGTCATCCACCACGAGTGCCCCCACTGCATGATCATGCCCGTCAGGGCAGGGGACGAGGCGCTGGACGATACGGACGACCTTGCGAAGGCGTGGCAGTTCGCGGGCGACGCGGGAGCGAGCGTGATCGTGTCGGTCACCGCCGACCTCGGCTACTCCTCGTTCATGCGCGAGGTCATCTCCGAGCTCGAGGCCAAAGGGGTGGCCATGGTCGAGGCCTCCAACGACTTCGACTCCACCGACCATCAGGGCGGCATGTTCTGGCCCTACGTGATTCCGGGCAACGGCGCGCTCGCCACTGAAGGCGGCGCCGCCTGGACGCGCTCGGACTACACCTCCTGGGGCGCCCACAACATCCTCACCGGCGCCACCACCGGCGGCACCACCTCGCAGTCGACGCCCACGATCGGCGGCGCCATCGCGCTGCTCGAGTCCTGGGGGCGCGAAGCGGCCGAAAAACATCTGATCTCCTCGCCACTGACAGGCCCCGAAGCCGAGCAGGAGCTGATCGCCACGGCCAAACGGATCGTCGAACCGTCGCTCGCGTGGCCCGGCGGACCGGGTGAATGGAACCCCCAGTACGGGTACGGAATCCCGAACGTGTATGCCGCCATGCAGGCGGTCGCCGAAGACGACCTTCCGCCCGTGGGCAGGATCGAATCGCCGGCCTGGTACTCGCTGTTCGACCCCACCAGGCGGCTCCTGGGCGTACCCGTGACCGGCACCATCGAAGCTCCCCGCAGCCCCTCGTTCCACTGGGTCCTGCAGGCGGGTCTGGGGGGCGATCCGCAGAGCTGGTTCACGATCGGACAGGGAACCGGTCACGGCTCGTTCTCCGGGCGCCTCGGAACCCTGTCGCTCACAGACATCCCCGCCAGCTTCTGGTCGGCTGCGTTCAGCCTGTCCAAGACCAAGGAGCTCGAGACGACCGAACAGTACGCGGTCACCCTGCACCTCGCGGTAACCGACGCCGGCGGCCGCGTCGGCGTCGACCGTCGCGCGATCAACGTGGTCCACGATCCGAGCTGGATGAGCGGCTTCCCCATCCAGCTCCCCTCCAGCGGCGAGAGCCAGCCCGCGCTCGTGGACCTGCAGGGCACGGGGAGGCTGGACGCCGTGTTCGGCACCTCCGACGGGTACGTCGACGCGATCGACCCGAAGACCGGCAGGGAGCTCCCGGGCTGGCCGGTGCACACCGAACCCGTGTCCGTGCTCGTGTCCCGCGCCGGGGTGAACCCGGGCTATGAAGCGATCCTCTCGGACGTCGCGGTCGGCGACCTCGATCACACCGGCGCCCTGTCGGTGGTGGCCGCCACCGAGAACGGCAAGGTGTTCGTGTGGAACGCGAAGGGTGAACTCGAGCCGGGCTGGCCGCAGGTGTGCGACACCGGAGTCGCACCTCTGCCGGTTCCGCGGCCAGCGCTGCCCTACACGCGCCTGCCCACCCAGGGCGTGGCCGCCGGCGGACCGGTGCTGTATGACCTCGGGGGGAACAGCCAGCTGGACGTGATCGTGGCCGGCCAGGATGGCTACATCCACGTGTGGCAGCCGGACGGCTCGAACCTCAGTGGCTGGCCGGTCAAGGTGCAACTACCCGAAGGCTTCAAAACGCTGCCCGGCTACAACCTGATCGACGACCAGAAGCTCGACACGGCGCCCGCGGTCGCCTACCTGGAAGGGAGATCGAGCCCGCCGGACCTCGTCGTGCGCCCCCAGTACACCGAGATCCTCGGGTCGGGAGAAGAACTTCAGATCGCGCCGTTCGCGTTCGCGTTCGCCTACCACAGCAACGGGACGCTCATGCACGGATGGCCGGTGAAACTGCTGGGCGCGGTCGAGGACTACAACTCAGCCCAGGAGTTCCTCACCGAGGGCAGCTCCGATCCCGTGGCGGCCGACCCCACCGGGAGCGGCTCCGGCGCGGACGACGTGGCGGTCGCACCGGCCTTCACGCCGCCCTACCTGATCGACGGTGAAGGGCACGTGGTGGGCGCCTACCTGGCGACCGGTACGTCCGCGTCCAATGGGTCGCGCGAGCTACTCACCCCGTTCGCCACCACCGGCGCGTTCGGCAAGGTGGGCCACACGATGAGCTTCGCCACGGCCGAGCTGGGCGTGACATCGCTCGCCCGGGGCCTGCTCAGGGCGGAAAGCGGGGAACCGCTCGAATACTTCGAGTCGGCGTTCCCGGCCACCGGAGGCGCCGCTTCGAGCGGCTTCCCAGCGCAGCGGCAGGGCGCGGACTTCTTCGGCGAGCCGATCATCGCCCCCGTATCCGCGGATGGCTCGGGAGCGGTCATCGAGGGCGGCGACTCGAACGCCCTCGCCGCGTATGAAGCCGGCGGCGAAATGGCGGCGGGATTCCCGAAGTGGACGACCGGCTGGACGATGTTCTCGCCGTCCGCCGGCGATCTGCTGTCGAATGGGCACTCGGACCTCGTGAGCCTGACCAGGGAGGGCTACCTGTTCGCCTGGGAAACCGACGGCCCGGCGAGCTCGAACACGCAGTGGTGGCACGCGCAGCACGATGAATGGAGCACCGGCAACTACGAGGCCGTCACACGCCCTCCGGGTGCGATCCAGGCACCTGGCTGGAATCCTTTCACGAGAACCGCGAGGTTCATCGCCCCCGGCGCCACCTGGTACGAAGGCAAACCCAGCTCCTACGAGGTGACGCTCGAACCGGAGCACACGACCCTCACCATGCGGGCCACCGTGTCAGCGGGGCGGATGCAGACGCTGAGGGCCCCCGCCGGCACCACCCGCGTGGGCATCCAGGCCGTCGGACCCACTGGCCTGCTGGGTACCGTCGTGTATCTCGGATAGGCCCGGCGCAGCCCGAGCATCCCGCTCGAGAGGCTGCTGCTCCCGACGACGGACGCTACTCGGCCGTAGCTTCGAGCTCCTCCACCGCAGGGTCGGCCGGCGGGGGCGCCCACCCGGCCTCCTCGGGCTGTTCGTCGATCACCGCCTGCATGTCCAGCTCCGCCGTCTCCTGGCCCACGGTCGAGTGCTCCGCGAGCTCCCCGACGAGCTCACCGGGCTGCCCGCCACGCACGGGACGCCCAGCCTCGCCGTCCCCGTGCTCGCCGACCTCCTCGGCCATCTGCTGGCCGTTGGCGTCGGCGGGTCCCGCCGGGCCGGACACGCCGGGCGCCAGCGCGTCGCGCTCCTCGCGCGCTATGGCGCTCGGATCTCCGCCCCGCCGGCGCTTGAGCTCCAAGTGTTCGCGTATGGCCTCGTCGAGCAGTCCCATCGCGCGCCCAAACCATACTGCGTGCGCCGCGCGTTGCTCTGCCAGTACACTGCGGGGGTCGCCCGCGCCAGTGTGCCGCGCGTCCACGGGGCTATAGCTCAGTTGGGAGAGCGCCTGGATCGCACCCAGGAGGTCGGGGGTTCGAGTCCCCCTAGCTCCATCCGGAGAAGCCCTGCAAACGCGGGCCTTCACGTCCGGCGATACGCCGGCGCGTCAGCCCTCCGGTCGCACGTCGGTGCGACCTCGCCGGTCATGTGATCGATCGGCGCGCACATGTCGCGGCTACATGGCATCCTCGTCACGGGATGCCTGATTCTGTGCCTGCGGGCAACTCCGGTTCTGCTGGTCAGCTGACGCTGACGGTGGGCTGCCAGTTCGGGCTGGCCTCCAGCCAGTCGTCCCTGGTGATCATGCAGGTCGCTCCATGTTTCGAGCCAGATGTGACCATTGGCGGCGAGCGGTGGGACACAGACGCCAGCCACCATGGCTATGTCGATCACTACGGGAATCGCTGTGAGCGATTTGAGCTTGCGAAGGGTAGTTCGCGCATCGCCTACGAAGCACAGGTGGTGCTGCGCAACCCGGCCGATCTGATCGAGCCCGACGTGCCCGAGACGCCCGTGACGTCGCTGCCCGACGATGTGCTGTCCTTTGTGATGCCGAGCCGTTTTTGCCTGCCTGACGAGCTCGGCCACGAGGCGTGGCAGCGCTTTGGCGCGCTCACGCCGGGCTGGGGGCGAGTGCAAGCCATCGTTGATTATGTGCACGGCTATCTGCAGTTCGTTCCCGGCGCGTCCAATCCGTGGACGACGGCTGCGGACGCGTATAGAGCCGGGCAGGGTGTCTGCCGTGACTTCGCGCATCTGGCCATCACGTTCTGTCGCGCGTTGAACCTTCCAGCTCGCTACGTCTTCGGCTATATCCCGGACATCGACATCCCTGCCGGACCACCCGAAGCGATGGACTTCGCAGCCTGGTTCGAGGTGTACCTCGATGGCCGGTGGCACACGTTCGATGCTCGAAACAACAGGCCTCGGATAGGGCGAGTGGTCGTCGGTCGCGGCCGGGACGCCGTCGACGTCGCCTTGACCACCTCATTCGGTCCGCTGACGCTCACCGACTTCGAGGTGCGCGCCGAGCGCGCCCTTACGCCCACCGTCACATGAGGGATCGGACCCGGAGAGGTGCGCGAGCGCTCTCGCACTGGCCCTCAGACCTCCAGCCGCGACTCCTCGAGGTCGAGCTCGCGCTCCACGCGGCGCATGACCTCGCCTGAGATCTGCCGGGTGTTGCGCAGCCCGACGAGCGCCTGGCGCTGGGCGGCGTAGATCTCGTGCATCATCCGCTGGTAGCGCAGCGAGCTGTCCTCGAGCCCGTCCTCGTCCTCGATCTTCCCGGCGCGGATCTTGAAGCGCCGCTGGCGGAACTCGTACAGCCTGCGAACGCGCTCGACGCTGTCCTCGAGCGTCCACTCCTCGGCCCCCAGCTCCTCCACCCGCTCGAGCGCGGCGCGGGCGATCACCAGCCGCGCGCGAACCTCCTCGGCCTCCTCCTCGGTCCCGTCCTCGACCACGCCCAGCCGGCGGATCAGCAGCGGCAGGGTCAGCCCCTCGCCCACCACTGTCACGAGGATCAACGCGAAGGTGATGAACTGGATCAGCTCGCGCCCCGGGAGCGGCGCGCCGGTGTGGGTGTCGATCGGCAACGCCAGCGCCGCCGCCAGCGACACGGCGCCGCGCATGCCCGACCAGCTCCCCACCACGCGGGTGCGCCAGGTGGCGCGACGGACCAGCTGCGAAGCCCGCCTGTCGAGCACCCTGATGAGGAACGTGACGACGAAGTTCCACAGGAAGCGGACCGCGATCACCGCCGCGCACACCGCCGCCGCGTAGCCGAGCACCTCGCCCTTCGGCAGGCCGCTGAGCCCGTCGACGATCACCGGCAGCTGCAGGCCGATGAGGATGAACAGCGCCGCGTTCATCAGGAAGGTGAGGATCGACCACAGCGCGTATGCCTGCATGCGGCTTTCGGGCGAGGCGATCTCCGGCGCGCGAAAGCCGAGGTACACGCCGCAGGTGACCGCCGCCAGCACCCCGGATGCGCCGAGCTCGTTCGCCGGGATGAACGCCCCGTAGGCGCTGAACAGCGAGATCGTGAGCTCCGTGTTGATGTCGCTCACGCGCTTGCGCACCTCGGCGATCACCCACCCGACCGCCAGTCCGATGGCGATGCCCCCGGCCGCGTCGGCGAAGAACACGAGCACGGTGTGCCCGGCCGACACGCTCTCCCCCACCGCCGCCGCCACCGCCACCTTGTAGGCGACCAGGGCGGTGGCGTCGTTGAACAGGCTCTCGCCCTCGAGGATGTTGACCAGGCGCCGCGGCGCGCCGACCCGCCGCATGATCGCCGTGGCGGCCGCCGGATCGGTCGGCGAGACGATCGCCCCGAGCGCGAACGACATCGCCCACGACAGGCCGATCAACTCGTGCCCGATCACCGCCACCGCCACGGCCGTGACCAGCACGAGGCCGATCGCCGACAGCGAGATCACCCGCGCGTCCGTGCGCAGCGCGCGCAGATCGGCGAAGAAGGCCGACGAGTACAGCAGCGGCGGCAGGAACACGAGCAGGATGAGGTTGGGGTCGAGCTGGACGTCGGGGATGCCCGGCACCAGCCCCAGGACGAGTCCGCCGAGCACCAGCGGAATCGGATAGGGGACGTCGAGCCAGTTGGCGAGCGCGTTCAGGCCGGCGGCCGACACGAACAGCGCGGCGATCACGAGCTGGAGGTCTCCCACCCGCCGGATTCTCGTCGCTGACCGCCGGCCGCGCCCTGCGAAGCCCCGATCGCGGCGGGGCGGAGCTCACCTGGCCCGCGCGCGAGCTGTTCTCGCGCTGGCCAACCCACGTCGTGGGCGTGCCGCTCCTCACCCCTGGCGCGGGCGCGCTCGCTGCCGATCCTCGCTGACCACGCGCACGGTCCGGAGCAGGCGGTCGCTCGCCCCGCGCACGCTCCCGCCCAGCTCCAGCGTCTGCTGCACGTAGGCGAGGGTCTCCCTCGTCAGGCGCTCGCCGGGGAGCACGTTGGGTATCCCCGGCGGGTAGGTCGCCAGCGACTCCGCCGCGATCCGCCCGACCGCCTGCGCGGCCGGGACGACCTCCTGCGCCCCCAGGAAGGCCTCGCGCGGGGTCATCGCCAGCTCACCCCACGGGGGCGCCGCGGCGAAGCTCGCCCCTGCTCCGCTGGGGTCCGGCCCCACCTGCGCGACCACCGTGCGCAGCGCGCGCACCAGCCGGGCGGCCTCGGGCAGGCTGCGCTCGCCCATGCCGAACACGGCCACCAGCACGTTCTGTCCGTACAGCTCGAGGTTGATGTCCGCCAGCTCGCGGAGCAGTGGCGCCAGCTCGTAGCCGCTCGCGCCGACCCCGCGCACGTCCACCGCCAGGCGCAGCGGGTCATACGCGAACACCCCGGGGCGTCCGGCCAACCGCTCGTCGAGCACGTCCAGGCCGTCGATCGCGCGAATCTGCTTGCGCGCGTGTGCCAGCGCGGCCATCGTCCTGGCGAGCAGCTCGCGCCCGTGCACCGCCGCCTGGCGTCGGGCGGCATCCAGCGATCCGCCGAGCAGGGAGCTGGGGCTGGTCGACTCCGTGAGCGTGACCGCCCGGTCGACCGCGTCCTCGTCGATCAGCGCCGGCGCGCCGCCACCGAGATGGAGCATCGCCGACTGCGTGAGGCTGCCCACGATCTTGTGCGTGCTGGAGATCACCAGGTCGGCGCCGAGCGCGAGCGCGTGGGTGGGCAGCTCCTCGTGGAAGGCCAGATGCGCGCCCCACGCCTCGTCCACCACCAGGGGCACGCCGCGACCGTGCGCCACCGCCGCCAGCGCCGCCACGTCCGCCACCGCCCCGAAGTACGTCGGTGAGACCACCCACGCGGCCACCGCTCGCGGGGTGGCCTTCAGCGCGCGCTCGAGCGACTCGCCGGTGAGGCAATGGGCGATCCCCAGCTCCGGGTCCACCTCCGGCGCGGCGAACGTCGGACGCAGGCCCGACAGCACCAGCGCGTCGATCGTGCTCGAGTGGGCGTTGCGCTGCACCACCACCTCACTGCCGTGGTGGGCGAGCGCCAGACCGGCCGCCAGGTTGCCCTGGGAGGCGCCGTTCAACAGGAACCACGCGCGCCGTGCCCCCCACGCCTCGGCCGCCAGCCGCTGGGCCTGCTCGAAGGGGCTCGGGTCCAGGCCCACGTCGATGCCGTAGGTCAGCGCGGGGATGTCGAGGCTGACGGCTCGCGGGCCGAACGCCTCGAGCATCCCGGGGTCCGCGCCCGGGCCGCCCTTGTGCCCCGGCACGTGCAGCCGGGCCGGCTTGCGGGCGGCGTACTCGCACAGCGCATCCAGATATGGCGTGCGCTCCTGGGGGTTCGACGCCTCGGCGGTCGGCTGCTGGCGCGTACGTTCGCTGCGCCCTTTCGTCATCCGGCGCTCACATCTGTGCCTGCCGAGAGTCCGAGGTGTGCCAACACTGAGCCTTTCTACCAACTTCCCTTGTCCGTCACGCGAACTCGGGCTACCGTCGAGGGTGTCCTGAAAGTAGCGGCCCGGCGGTGCGTCAACACCCCGGGCCCGGCACCGAGTTGCTCAGCCTCGATGCCCGCCGATTGTCCCTCAGCGCCGCTTGCAACGTATGGTGGGGCTCGGCTGGAGTGGATGCTCGCGCTCTCGGCGCCCCGACCAGAGGAGGCGAGATGTCAGACCCCGATTCACGCACGAGCGCCACGCCACCCGCTCGCCCGGCGGACGAGCTCGTGCTGGCGGCGCTCGAGCGCGCCGCCCGCCACCAGGCGCGGGAGGACCCCGCGGTGCCCGTGTGGGCGATCCTCGAACACCTCGCCGTCCCCCCGCGCTCGGGAGCCGCCCGGCATGTCGGAACGCGCCTGGCTGCCATGCACGCGGCCGGCCTGCTCGAGCGCTCGCGGCGCCACGGCGCGCAGACGTGGGCGCTCACGGACGCCGGTGCGCGCCGCCTGCACGAGGCCCGCGGCGCGGGTGGGCTCGCGGCGCTGCCCGAGTCCCCCCAGCACCGCGCGTGGCGGCTCGCCCACACGGCCGCCGCGCACGAGATCGAGCGCTTCCGGGACGCCCTCCACGAGCGCCTGGGCCGGGCGGGGCGGACGCTGGAGTCCCACGCGCCGCCACACTCCGACGCCTGGCTCGAGCTCGCCGAGGAGCTGCAGCGGGCCTGCCGGCGCCTGGCGTCAGCCAGCTATTGCCTGTACGAGTGGGCCGAGCCCGACGATGCGCGCGCGGACGTGGACGAGCGCCTGGACCCCGCCGACGAGGCACTCGAGCCCGCCGAGCGGGCGCGTCGGCGGACGCGCCGCGCGGGGCGGCGCAACGTGCGCCTGTGGGATGACCTGCCCGGCCCGCTTGAGCGGTGAGCGGTGAGCGGCACGGTGCCCGCCCGCGCCCGCGCCCGCGAGTCAGCCGACCGGCGCGTCGTGGACGACCGGCGCGTGGCGGTGCTCGGCGATCAGCGCGAGCGCGTAGCGTCCGGCGGGGTGCTCGCGGGCACGCTGGACGAGCGCCGCGGTCGCCGCGGGCAGCACGTCCGGCTGGGGCAGGGGCACGCCGTAGATCGGGGGCACGATGACCGCCGCGGACAGCGCCGCGAACGTCAGGTCGGCGGCCCCGAAGCGCTCGCCGCAGAGGTAGGGGCGGCCGTCCTCGAGCAGCTCTGCCACGAAGTCCAGCTCCCGCCACACGGTCGCCTCGTCCTGCACCTCGACGCCCGGCCGGATGTCCAGCACCCGCTCCACCAGGCGCACCGCCAGCGGCCATCCCCAGCGCAGCGCGCGATCCTCCCAGGGCGGCACGCCCTGGTTGTTGAAGTCGAGCATCTGCTCGCGGTGGGCGAGCGTGTGCACGTACATCAGGCGGCGTCCACTCGGCCCCAGACGCTCGTCCAGCCGCCGGCACAGCTCGAGCACCTGCGCCCGCTCGGCCCCGCCGGCGGGGTACAGGCGGTGCTCGGGGGCGGTGCGCTGGTCGACCCATGCGAGGATCAGCGCGGACTCGCCGATCGACCCCTGCGGCGTCACCAGCACGGGCACCGTCAGCCCGCCCCCGGCGCGCCGGGCCGCGAGCCGGTGGATCCCCTGGACGTGGCGCTCCTCGCGGTACTCGATCCCCGCGCGCTCGAGCGCCCAGCGGGCCTTCTCACAGTAGTGGCTGATGGGGATGGTCACCAGCCGCAGCATGCATGCCGGAGTATGACCCTTTGCTAGGGTGCCCGCGAGGTGACGCGCTGAGTACCAGCCAGGCCGGAGCAGGCGGTCCGCCGCGTGTGGAGCACGCGGGGCGCCCGGTGCCCGTGCCGCCGGGAGCGTCCCAGTTCGAGGAGTGGGAGATCGCGCTGCACGGCCGCCGGGTGATCTACAGGATCGCCGGCAGCGGGCCGCCCGTGGTCCTGATCCACGGCATGCTCAACTCCTCCAGCCACTGGCAGTCGGTGGCGCTCGACCTCGCCCGCGAGTACACGGTCGTGGCACCCGACCTGATCGGGCACGGCGACTCGGCGGCGCCCCGGGGGGACTACTCGCTGGGCGCGCACGCGGCGAGCATCCGCGACCTGCTCGCCGCGATCGGCATCGAGCGGGCGAGCATCGTCGGGCACTCGCTGGGCGGCGGCGTGGCCATGCAGTTCTTCTACCAGTTCCCCCAACGGGTCGAGCGTCTGGTGCTGATCTCCAGCGGCGGCCTCGGCCGCGAGGTCAGCCCGATGCTGCGCTCGGCCGCGCTGCCCGGCACCTCGGCGCTGCTGTCGCTGACCATCCAGCCGCGGCTGCTCGCCGCCCTGGCCGATGGCGGACGGCGCCTGCGCGAGCGGTCGATCGGAGCGGGCGTGTACCTGCAGGCGATCGCCCGCGCGCTGCGCCCGCTCGAGAACGCCGATGCCCGCAACGCCTTCCTGCACACGCTCCGCGCGGTGATCGACGTGCACGGCCAGCACGTGAGCGCCACCGACCGCCTGTACCTGCTGGAGACGATGCCCACGATGATCGTGTGGGGCGAGCGCGACCACACGATCCCGCTCGCGCACGGGCGACGCGCGCACGAGTCGATCCCCCACAGCTTCTTCCGCACGCTCCCCGACGTCGCCCACTTCCCGCATCTGGAAGACCCCGAGGGCCTCGCCCGGCTGCTGCGCGAGTTCATGCAGGAGACCCGCCCCGGGCGCATCGAGGACGCGGACTGGGGCGCGGTGCTCGCGCGACGCTCGCCCCGCTCGCGCCGGCACGCCGCCGCATAGCCCGCCGCCGCGTACACACGCCCGGGCGGCACCGCGCCGGGTACCGGTGGCGCTCGGGGCGCCTACTCGGGCGTGGCTGCTGCCGCCCGCCACGCGGGCGGGTAGGGCAGCGGCGCGAGCTTGCCTTCGAGCTGCTCGCGCATCGGCTCGAACGGTGGGGGCAGCGACAGGCCCTCGCCGAGATGGTCCTGGTCCTCGTCCACGGCGAAGCCGGGGCCGATGGTGGCGATCTCGAACAGCACGCCGCTGGGCTCCACGAAGTACACCGATTTGAAGTAGAAGCGTTCGATCACGGGCGTCGGGCGGGCGCCCACCTCGGCCACGCGCCTGCGCCAGCTCTCCAGGTCGTCGATCGCGGCGGCGAACGCCACGTGGTGCACGGTGCCCGCGCCCTGGCTGCGATTGATCTCAGGCGGGGCGGGATCGTATGCATAGAACCCGCCCCGGTGAGCACCGCGCACCTCCCAGTGCTCCCCCTCTCCCCGGCTGAAGCCTAGCGCGTCGCCGAGCAGATGCTCGCTGCGGACGGGCGCGTTGCTGTAGGCGCGTACGCCTTCGAAACCCTGCAGCGCGTGCTCGCGCGGGATCTCCGGCGAGTCCGCCCGCAGCGGCTCGTCCGCGACGCGTGTGTGCACGAGCTCGTGCTCCAGGCCCTCGGGGTCCGCGAACAGCAGGCTCCCGCCCGACAGCTCCGCCCGCACGCCCCGGCCGGCCAGGCGCTCCTCCCAGAAGTCCAGCGCCTCGGGCGAGCCCACCCGCCACACGATCCTGTGGACCATCCCCGGACCTGCCACGCCCCGGGCGGCGCCCGGGTACTCGAAGAACGTCAGGTCCATCCCCGGCGAGCCGTGCTCGTCGCCGTAGAACAGGTGGTACATGTTGGGTTCGTCCTGGTTGACAGTGCGCTTGACCATCCGCAGGCCGAGCACGCCCGTGTAGAACTCGACGTTGCCCGCAGCGTCGCCGGTGATGGCGCTGATGTGATGGATGCCCTCGAGCTTCATGGCGCAGACCACCGCAGTTTATTGGCCCGGCCCACCCATCCGCGCTCCCGAGGGCGACGGCGGCGGCGTGCGATGATCGAGACGTGCAGGACGGATCGCTCATCCCGCGCTTCGGTGCAGCGCGACGCGACCCCACGCTGGCGGTGCTCGAAGGCCTGCACGCGCTCAAGCACGCCCTGCGCTTCGGCGCGAACGTCCTGGAGATCGTCACCCGCGACGCCGCCGAGCTCGAGCGCCTGGCCGCCGAGCTCGCGCCCGACCTCGCCGACACCCTGCGCGAGCGCGCCAGGGAGGTCGAGCAGGCGGTCTTCGACCGCCTCGCCCCGCTGGCGCCCGCCACCGGCGTGATCGCCCTCGCCGAGCGCCCGGCCCTCACGGTCGCGGAGGTGCTCGCGACGCGGAGCTCCGCCCCGATCGTCCTGCTCGAGGATCCCCGCGATCTGGGCAACATGGGCGCGTGCGTGCGCGTGGCCGCCGCCGCGGACATCGCCGGGGTGCTCACCACGGGCAGCCACGACCCCTGGCATCCGGACGCGCTGCGTGGCGCCGCCGGGCTGCACTACGCCGTGCCCGTCGCGCGCCTGGAGCGGCTCGACCCCGACGAGCTCCACCGGCCGCTGCTGGCGATCGACCCCGACGGCGAGCCGCTCGACCCCGCGGCGCTGCCCCCGCGGGCGCTGCTGGCGTTTGGCACCGAGCGCCACGGCCTCAGCGAGAGCCTCACCGCCCACGCGGACGCCCGCCTGAGCATCCCCATGCGCCCGGGGGTGTCGAGCCTGAACCTCGCCACCTCGGTGGCCGCCGTGCTGTTTGCCTGGCGCCTGTCGGCGCACCCGGTCACGCCGCTCGGCTAGACGCTTCCACGCCGTCGAGCAGCAGCCAGTTGCCCGTCAACGCCTCGCGCGCACGGGCGACCATGCGCGCGGCCGCCTCGTCCGGGTCGTCGACCTCGGCCATCAGCCGCTCGATCAGCTCGCGCGCCTCGCGCGCGTGCTCCACGTCGCGGAGCTCGTGCACGCGGAAGTACTCGGTCGCCGGTCCTTCCTGGCTGAAGCCGTAGTGGGCGCTCAGCCCCGCCAGCTTGGTGGCGGAGATCTCCGGCTGGCCGGCCTCGATCGCGTACAGCACCGCCAGCTGCTCGAGCAGGTCCGCCCCCGCGCCCCACGCGCGCACGCACGCCCGCGTCTGCGCCAGCTGCCGGGGCTCCCCCGCCGGGGACGATGCGCGCTCGAACTGCTCCCACAGCTCCACGTGCGCCTCCTCCTCCTCGGCGTGGCGCGCCAACCCCGCGCGATGGGCTGCCGCCGTGGGCCCGGCGTCGCTGCGGGCGGCGCTGTCGGCGGCCCCCTGAGAGGCGCGCGCGAGCGCGAGCACCGCGTGCCGGTACTCGCCGGCGTAGCACGCGAGCTCCTCGGCGCTCAGCTCGCCAGCGCTCCAGCGCTGGTAGAACGGATGCTCGAGGACGTTGATCTCGGCGCGTGTCTCGTCGAGCCTGTCGAGGACGTGCATGGCGCGGTGCCTTTCTGTGAGGGGTTTCGGGATGGTGGCGGGCGGGCAGGAGATGGCCTGCGAACGCAGAAAGCTACGGAGTTAGCGCAGTCTTTGTTCCGAGAAGGGTGGACCGTCGTCCGGACGGTGTGCGAGGGTGGCGTCGAGGGCTGGTCCCCTATGAGGAGGGGGTGTGGTTTTCGTGATTGTCCTTATCGCTGCGACCATTGGCGTGGTGGGCGTCACCACCATTTTCGCGCTGGCTCTGGGGCGCACGGCGGCGATCGCCGACGAGGAGTTCGACCGGCTGCTCGCCCAGCGCCGGGCGGAACCCACGATCAGGGGCTATCGCCAGAGCTACGCCGGGTTCGCCCGCGCCCACTCGACGATCGCCCGTGACTCGTCGATCACCGAACCGTCGTCGAGGACGAGCGCCGGGACCCAGCGCTTGCCCGTCAGCTCCTGCACCTCCCGGCGCCCGCGCGTCTGGTTGAAGACGCCCGGCAGCGGCGCGAACCCGTAGGACTTGATCACCTCGGGGTCGTGCCCCGCGTCCTTGAGCGCGTGGTAGGCATTGGCGCACGGGTGCCCGCCGGGTCGCGGCGTGGGGAAGGTGCCCCAGCAGACATACAGCTTCACGAGACGTTCAGCGTCCCTTCCATGCCCGCCTGGCGGTGGCCGGGGACCGAGCAGTAGAAGGTGTATTTGCCCGGCTTCAGTTTCAGCGTCAAGGTCTTGCTGCCACCCATGAACGTGGGCGTGGCGCCCAGGACCTTGGTGCCTTCGGCGACCGTCACGTTGTGTTCCAGGGGCGACATGTTGGTCATCGTGATCGTCACCGTGCCCGCCTTGGCGGCCAGCAGCTTGGTGTTGTAGCTGAGCTGCCCGCTGGGGTTGGCGGCGAGCTTCAGCGAGGTGCTCGCGCCGGCGGGGGCGCCGGCGGGGGCAGGCGCCGTGGTGGCGGTCGTGCTGGCGGTGCTGGGGGCGGCGGACGCGCTCGCGGAGCTGGCCTGCACGGGCGCCCCTTCGACGGGCACGGGCGGCAGTTCCTGGGTGTGGGTCGGCGGCAGCGAGCCCTTGGCGGGGGTACCCGCGGTGAGCACCGCCGAGGACACGGCGGCGAGCACCAGCACGGCGGTGACGGCGATCACGGCACGCTGGCCCGCGAGGCTGCCGGGGAAGCCGGGGCGGCGCATGCCGAGGCCCAGCGACACTGTCAGCGCCCACACCACGAGCAGGCCGCCGGCGATGTAGAACGGGACTTTGCTCTTCTCCGCGGCGAGCACCGGAGCTACCTGCAGGGCGATCGTGTGCATCGGCGCGAGCCTAACCGATGGGAGCGCCGTTGTGCTATCCCGGGCCGCTCACTCCCCGGCGGACTGGGTGATGCGCTGGCGCTCGGGCGCCGCCTGCAATTCCGGCTGTGCTTCCGCGGCGCCGGAGCGGGCCGCGCGCAGCTCGTAGTCGCGGCGGACGTGGTGGTCGGCGCCCGCGAGCACGCGGTCGGCCTTCACCAGCCGCGCCATGCGCTCGGACAGCGCCCGCGGCAGCAGGCTGCCGAACAGGAACTGGCGCTTGGCGGACTTTGGCACCCACACGTCCACCGTGCCGTGCTGGAGCGCCTCGACGATCGCCTCGGCCACGTCTTCGGGCTCGAGGCTGCTCATCCCCCGGGCCTTGCCCAGGCCGGACCCGAGCTCGGTGTTGACGACGAACGGCATCACGTAGCTGACGTCCACGTGCGCGCCCATCAGGTGCAGCTCGCCGCGCACCGCCTCGGTCAGGCCGACCACCGCGTGCTTGGTGGCCGAGTAGGTGGCGCCGCCGGGCGCGCCGAACTTGCCGGCCTGGGAGGAGATGTTGACGATGTGCCCGCGGTCGCGCTCGAGCATGCGCTCGAGCGCCAGCTTGGTGCCGATGATCACGCCGTGGAGGTTGATGTCGATCATCCGCCGGGCCGTCTCGTCGTCCTCGTCGACGAAGCGCCCCAGGGGCATGATCCCGGCGTTGTTGACGAGCACGTCGAGCGGGCCGAGCTGCTCTTCGGCGCCGTCCAGGAAGGCCGCGAACGACGCCCGCTCGGTCACGTCCAGGGGCAGGGCGACGGCCCGGGTGCCGAGCTCGGCGGCGGTCCGCTCGGCCGCCTCGAGGTCGACGTCTCCGATCGCCACGCGCATGCCCCGCCGCAGGAACGCGGCGGCCGTGGCGCGTCCGATGCCGCGCGCGGCGCCCGTGATCGCGGCCGTCTGGCCGGCGAGGATGCGGGACTGCTTGGCCATGATCTCCTCCTGACGGTGGCTGGCGAATCGCGTCCACGGCAAAGCTAGCGCGATAGCGGGTAGTAGGGTGAGCTGATGCCGTACTTCCGGTTCGAGCGCCAGCGCCTCGCGTACACGGAGTTCGGCGGCGGGCCGGCGGCGCTCGCCGCAGGTGGCGTGCGCGGACGGACGGCCAGGAGCTCACCGGCGGGCGGGCGTGCCCTGATCCTGCTGCACGGGCTGCTGCTCTCCCAGGAGATGCACCGCCCGCTGGCCGAAGACCTCGCTGCCCGCGGAAACCGCGTGATCACCATGGACCTGCTCGGCCACGGTCACTCGGACAGGCCGCGGGACATGTGGCGCTACTCGATGGCCACGTACGGCGCCCAGGTGATCGCGCTGATGGACCACCTCAAAATCGAGCAGGCGGTGGTGATGGGCACATCGCTCGGCGCGAACGTCGCGCTGGAGGTCGCATCCCGCGACCCCGAGCGACTGCGGGGCCTCGTGATCGAGATGCCGGTGCTCGACAACGGCCTGATGTGGAGCGCGCTGACGTTCACGCCGCTGCTCGTCGCGCTGACGTTCGGCGAGCCGGTGATGAAGCTCCTGGCGCGGGCCACGCGGGCGGTGCCGCGACAGGTGCTGCCGCACTACGGCAACGTGATCCTCGACCTCGTGCGCCAGGAGCCGGGACCCAGCGGCGCGCTGCTGCAGGGGCTGTTCTTCGGGCGCATCGCTCCCCCCCGCGGCGAGCGCGCCACGTTCACCGCGCCGACGCTCGTGCTCGGCCACCCCCGTGACCCCGTGCACCCCTTCTCCGACGCGGGCATGCTCGTCAAAGAGATGCAGAACGCGAGGCTGCTGGAGGCCGAGTCGCTGGTCGAGCTGCGCCTGCACCCCGAGCGTCTCACCGCGGAGATCGCCGACTTCCTGGACGAGGTGTGGGCGAAGCCGGCGAAGGCCGCCGCGCGTCGGCCGGCGAGCGGCAAGCGGCGCGCGGCCAAACCGCAGGCGGCCAAGCGTCCGGCCGCCAAACGGCCCGCCGCCGGGTCCGGGCGCGCCCCCGGCTAGCTCGCGCCCCGCTAACTGGTCGGGAACAGTTCGAGTTCGTTGACGTCCACGTGCCCCGGCGCCTCGGCGGTGCCGATCGCGGATTGCGGCGCCTTGCTGATCCACAGCGTGATGTACGTGAACGCCTGCTTGGAGTCGCGCAGGGTGAGCCGCAGGCGTTTCTTCTTGGCCACCTTGGGGCCGCTGAGGGCGATCCAGGCCGGATCGGTGATCGAGGTGGGGGCGGTCTGGCCACTGGTGCCGTACACCTGGACGGTCATGCCCGGCGTGGAGGTGACAAGCTGCGCCACCGACACCTTCTGTTTGGACTTGAGGTCGATCAGCAGGCCCACGGCCATCTTCGGCGCGGCGGCGGGGTTGACCTGGGCGGTCCACGCGGTCGATATGTCGTCGTCGATCGCCAGGCTGGGGTCGCCGAAGAGGCTGGCGGGGTATTCGTAGGGGTTGTACGTGGTGGCCGCGTCGGGGTCGAGGAGGATGGCCGCCTGCTGGGATTCTTCGCTCGTTTCGCCCGTGCTCGGGGTCGAGGTGCTCGCGGGCGTGGTGCTCGTGGGGGTGCTCGCGGTCGTCTTGGTCTTGTCCGCCCCGGGGCTCGTCGTGGTGCTGGGGGTGGTGGCCGTGGGCGTGACCGCCGTCAGCGGGATCTTCGGCGGTTTGACCCCACCGAGCCCGAGCAGGCCTTTGGCGGCTTTGGGGGTGCTCGCCGTGCCCGACGGGGTGGTGGGGAGCGTGCTGGTTGGCGTGGTGGAGGTGCCCGTCGGCGGGGTCACCGTCGCCTGGGCGACCGTGGTGGTCAGCACGTGCGCCTTGCTCGCGCCCTTGTTCAGCGCCGCGTACGCGGCCGCGGCGGCGCCCAGTGCGAGGACGGCCACGGCGCCGAGCACCACGGCCGCCGAGCGCCAGCCCGCCGAGCCGAGGCTCCCGGGGGCGCCCGCGCCGCACTGCAGGCACCAGTCCTGGCCGGGAGCCAGCGCAGCTCCGCAGTTGGCGCACGCCCGCTCGCCCGGCGCCGGCGTGGCGGGCTCACCTGCGCCGGCGTGCCCGGCGGATGCCCCACCGGCGGAGCGCTCGTCCGGGGCCTGGCCGTTGGGCGCGGCCGGGTCCTCCCCCTCCGGGGGCGATCCGGCTGGCGCGGAGTGGACGGGCGAAATGGCCACCGTCGATGATTTTAGGGCCTATCCAGCCGGGGACGTGCCGCTGGGTGGGGGCGGATCAGGACCGGTCCCCTGGCCCCGCACGAGGTCCCGCCCCGTGGGTTGCAGCTGGGCGTCGAGCTCGAGCTGCCAGTAGTAGCGCGTGAAGGTCATGCCCGCCCGGAACTCGCCCACGTGCGGCTCGACCCGCTCACCGGCGGCCAGGCGCACGATCAGCTCGGGGTAGCTGCGCCCCGGCAGGGCCGCATAGGCGGGCGCCGGGAAGGCGCCGCCGAAGCGGGTGTTCACGTCGGTGATGCCCACGCCGATGTCCGGATCGCGGAACACCTGGATGGTCGCCGGACCGGCCACCCGCAGCGCCTCCATCACCCGCCGCCCGAGCTCCACCAGCTCGCCGTCGGCGACCACCTGCCCCTTGATCGACTCGCCCCCCCGCGACTCGAGCATCGTGCGGGGGATCGCGTTCAGGCAGCGCCCGTCGCGGTCGCCGAGGCAGTCGATCGACAGCTCCGGGCCGTTCATCGCGCGCTGGACCATCGTCGGCTCGTGCACGTAGTCCACGAAGAAGCGCGCCTGGGCGAGGTCGTGGGCGAGGTGGATCGAGCGCGCGCCGGAGCCGCGGCGGGGCTTGACCATCACCGGGTAGGACAGCGCCTCCAGGTCGTCCTGCGGGAGCACGGTCGGCGGCGAGGGCAGGCCCAGCCGCTGGAGCAGCAGGTGGGTCTCGTACTTGTCGTACGTGGCGCGGGCAACCTCGGCAGACGGTACGAGGGCGGGAAGCCGCCGTTCCTCCAACGCGCGACCCAGGATCTCTATATCCAAATCCGTCAGCGGCAGCACCGCACCGACGCCGTGCTCCTCGCACAGGCGCTCCAGGGCGGGCACGTAGTCGGGGTCGTCGATCAGCGGGACGGCCGCCCGGGCGTGGGCCGCATACTGGGCGGGGGCCAGCGGCGAGGGGTCCGCGGCGACCGTGTGGGTGAGGGCCGCGAAGCACGACACGATGTCGTAGCGCTTGCCCACACCGGTGAGCAGCACGCCGGGCGCGCGGGTGGGCGGGCGGGCGGGCGGGCCTCCAGACAGGCTCACAGCTCACCCTCCCAGCCGCCCGTGTGCCCCTTGTACAGGCCCGAGCCGCCCAGCACCATCGCGGGCGTGCGCCGCAGGATCTCCAGGTCCAGCGCGAGGGAGCGGTGCTCGACGTAGTAGAGATCGAGCTCGATCCGCTCGGACCACGGCAGCGACGCCCGGCCGTTCACCTGCGCCCAGCCGGTGATCCCCGGCTTGACCGCCAGGCGCCCGCGCTGGCGCTCGCTGTACTGGGCCACCTGCACGGGGAGCGTCGGGCGCGGGCCGATCAGCGACATCTCCCCGCGGAGCACGTTCACGAGGTTCGGCAGCTCATCCAGCGAGGTGCGGCGCAGGAACGCACCCACGCGGGTTATGCGGGCGTCGTTCTCGTTCACCGCCAGCCCCGCGCCCACGTGTTCGGCCCCCCGCACCATCGTCCGCAGTTTCAGCACGTCGAACTCCACGCCGTGGAGGCCGCTGCGGCGCTGGCGGTAGATGACCGGGCCGGGGCTCTCCACGCGCACCGCCAGCATCGCCAGCGCGAGCAGCGGGGAGCCCACGGCGAGCACGGTGGCCGACACGGCGATGTCGAGGGCGCGACGGATCATCCCCGGACCCTAACGACGATCCGTCAGCGCGTTCCCTCCGCCGCCTGCCAGGTGGCGTCGGTGCCGTGCCGCAGCCAGTCCCACAGCCCGGCCGCGAGCGAGGCGGTGGTGAGCACGTAGTAGCGGGGGATCAGCAGCACACGCACGGGGAGCAGGCCCCCGAGCCCGGCGGCGAGGAGCAGCGCGAGCTGGAGGCCGAGGGTGACCGTGTAGAGAACGCCGGCCCCGGACGCCACGAGCGCCACGTTGGCGGCGAGCGCGAGCACGTGCAGGACGGGCGTGGCGTAGCGGAGGAGCCGGTGGGAGAGGATCATGAGCGCGTACCCGGGCGGGTAGCCGCGGGGGGAGAGCATGCCCCCGCGGAGCACGATCGGCCAGGTGTGGCTCATCATGCGCCGCTTGCGCGCAAACTCTCCCGCGAGCGAGGGGACCATCTTCTCGCTGGACACGGCCGCGGGCTCGTACACGGCCCGCAAGCCCCGCTTGACGATGTTGAACGGCAGCGACAGGTCGTGGCCCATGATCGGGTCGACCACGATGTAGGTGTCGCGGCGGGTGGCGTAGATCGCGCCATTGCCCCCGGTGATCGAGGACAGGCGCGACTCGAGCGCCCGCACGGCCAGCTCGTAGCGCCAGTAGACGCCCTCCTGGTTCGTGTCCGCGCCCCCGGCGCCGTCCCCGTCCCCGTCGCCCGGCCGGCTGTAGCGCACCTGCCCGCACGCGTAGCCCACGCGCGGGTCCGCGAACGCGCCCACGAGCACCCGGGCGGCGTCGGGCTGCCACAGGGCGTTGGCGTCGGAGAACGCCACGATCTCCCCGCGCGCCCGCTCGACCGCCGCGTCCTGCGCCTGGACCTTGCCCCCGCGCGCGAGCTCGAGCACGAGGTCGGCGCCGGCATCGCGGGCGAGCGCCGCGGTGGCGTCGGTGCAGCCGTCGCACGCCACGATCACCTCCAACAGCTCGCGCGGGTAGTCGAGCGCGAGGGCGTTGCCCACGCGCTGGACGATCACGCTCTGCTCGTCGTGGGCGGCCACGATCAGCGACAGGCTTGGGAGGGAGTGTTGAGGAGCTCCGCCCCTGCCGGGGCTCCGCCGCGTGCGTTCGCGTGGCGAGGATCGGGCCGACGGGAGCACCCGGGCGAGTAGCGCGAGCGCCGCCGCGTAGCCGAGTTGCGTCCACACGATCAGCGCGGCGCACAGCCAGAAGATCGCTTCCACGGCGAGCATCACGTGAGCAGGGTCTCGTACAACTCGAGCGTGCGGCGGGCGACCGCCTCCCACGCGTACGCGCCGGCTGCCGCCTCGCGCGCCGCGTCCGCCATCCGCGACAGCGCCGCACGGTCGCCGAGGAGCTCGCCCAGGGCGTCGTGCAGCGCGCCCGCGTCGCCCGCCGGAAACGTGCGGGCGGCGCCGGTGGCGGCGACCTCGGGAAAGCCGCCGACGTCGCTCAGGAGCATGGGCCTGCCGAACGCCAGGGCGGTGAACAGCACGCCTGACTGGTCGATCTCGCGGTAGGGGAGCACGACGAGGTCCGCACGGCGGAAGTACGCGGGCAGCTCATCGTCGGCGATGAAGCGGGGCACGAAGCGCACGCCGGCGGGCGCGCGGGCCTCGAGCGCGCCGATGTCCATGCGGGGCGCCCCCACGATCCACAGCTCGGCGCCGTCGATGCCGCGCCACGCGTCCAGCAGCACCTCGATGCCCTTGTAGGGGCGCATCAGCCCGAAGCACAGGACCACCGGCGCCTCGGTGGCGAACGGCGCGGGCGCCGGCGCGTCGGGCCGCTCGCACGCGGCGGGCGACGCAGGCGCGGCGGGCGGCGGGCGTGCATCGACGAGGTGGGCGAAGGCGCCGTGCGGGATCACGTGGACGCGCTCCGGGTCGACTCCCAGCTCGCCGGTCAGGCGCGCACGCCCGTGTTCGGAGTGCACGACGACGGCGTCGAAGCGGTCGTACAGCCGTCGCTGCGCCGCCCGCTGACCGGGCCGTGCCTCGCGCGGGAGGATGTCGTGCGCGGTGAGGACCAGCGGGCGCCGGGCGCCGCCGGGGCGCCGGCGGGCGGGCAGCAGCAGCCCGTCGAGGTACTGGACCGCCAGCCACTGGAAGTGCACGACGTCGGCGCCGCGCGCAGCACGGCGGTAGCGCAGCATGTCGGGGACGTGCTCGGCGAGCTTGACCGCGCGGCGCGTCCGGGCGTCGCCCACGCGGGAAGCGAGCCGGTAGAAGCTCTCGCGTCGCGTGTAGCCCGACGCCGGCGCCACCGGACCGTGGGCGAAGTGGCTGGTGTAGAGCTCCACCTGCGCGCCCGCCGCCGCCAGCGCGCTGCACAGGGCGTGGTCGTAGGGCGGCGTGTAGGCCGAAGGATCGACGACCTGGACGCGCATGTCAGCGACCGGCGAGTGGGGCGACGTAGCGCAGGAACGGCTCGATCTCGAGCGCGTGCCCGGTGGACCGCTCGACGAGCGCCGTCGTGTCCAGCCGCCGCCCGTGGCGGTGCACGTGCTCGCCCAGCCAGCGCTGGATGGCCGTCACCTCGCCCCGGCGCAGGTCCTCCTCGCGCGAGCCGAGCTCGGCCTCGAGCGCCTCCCACAGCTGCGCGGCGATCAGGCAGCCGAGGGCATAGCTGGGGAAGTACCCGAAGCTGCCCGCTCCCCAGTGCACGTCCTGCAGGCAGCCGAGCGCGTCGGAGGGCACCTCGATGCCGAGCAGGCGGCGCATCTGCTCGCGCCAGGCGCCGGGCAGCTCGGCGACGGGGAGATCGCCTTCGACGAGCGCCAGCTCGAGCTCGAAGCGCGCCACGATGTGCAGGGGATACGTGAGCGGGTCGGCGGACACGCGCACGGGCGTGGCCTCGACGCCCACGAGCGCCCCGTGCAGCTCCGCGGGCGCCACCTCGAATCCCCCTGCTGTGAGCTCCGCAGCGAGCACCTCGGCGAACGCGGGGCTGCGGGCGACGTGGTTCTCCCACAGCTTGCTCTGGGACTCGTGGATCGACATCGACGTGCCCCGCCCCAGGTTGGTGCGCGCCAGCGCCGGGTCGATCTGGCGCTCGTAGAGCGCGTGGCCGTACTCGTGCAGCGAGCTGAGCAGCGACTCCACCTCGCCGTCGCTGTAGCGCGTGGTGAGGCGCGAGTCGCCCTGCCCCACCCACGCCGTGAAGGGATGCGCGGAGACGTCCACCCGCCAGCTCGCCGCGTCCACCCCCAGCCGCGCCAGCGTGTTGGCAACCGCCACCTGCTGCGCCGCGACCGGCACCCGCAGCGACCGGCGCGGCGTGCGCACGCTCGCCTCCGCCGCCAGCGGCGGCAGCTCCCGGGCGAGCGCGCCGAACACGCGCCGCAGCTCCGCCGTGCGCAGCCCGTAGTCGTAGTCGCCGAGCAGCGCCTCGTAGGTGCTCTCGCCATCCTCGGCCACGCATTCGCCATACGCGCGCGCCAGCTCCACGTTGCGGGTGAGCGCTGGCGCGAACGCGGAGAAGTCGTCGTTCTCGCGCGCCACACGCCAGCTCTCCTGGCCGGCGGCGCTCGCCTCGGCGAGCTCGGCGACGAGCTCTTCGGGGACGCGCTGGGCGCGCTCCCAGTCGCGGCGGGCGAGACGCGCGATGTCGCCGTCGATCTCCCCCAGCGTCTCCCCCGCGCCCGCCAGCCCGTCGATCTCCTCGAGCCAGCTTCCGATCTCGGGCGCGGTCGCACGCTCATGGGTCAAGCGCGCGAGCACGCCCAACTGCTGCGCCCGCGCCCGCGCCCCCTCCGCGGGCATCATCACGAGCTGGTCCCAGCCGGCGAGCATCTCCAGCGACGCGAGGTCGTTGAGCTCGGCCATGCGGCCGCGAAGCTGCTCGAGGGCGTTCATCGACTAGAGCGTATGCGTCCCTAGCTCCCGTTGATGCTCGGTCGTTGACAGCGAGCGCCCTGCCGTGCGAGCGTACGCGAGCGCGTGCCCGACATCGAGCTGACCTTCTGTGTGGTCAACACCTCCCAGCGCGAGCTGTTGCTGCGCGGACTGGACGCGATCGCGCGCGAGCGCGAGGCGGTGCCGTTCGCCACCGAGGTGCTCGTGCTCGACAACGGCTCGCGGGACGGCTCCGCGCAGGTGGCGGGGGAGCACCCGGCGGTGGACGAGACGATCGCCCTGCCCGAGCGTCGCGGCAAGGCGGCCAACGACTCAGAGCTGCTGCGCCGCGCGCGTGGGCGCTACGCGCTGCTGCTCAACGAGGACTCCGAGCTGCGCCGCGGGGCCACCCTCGCCCTGTGGGAGGCGCTCGAGCAGCGCCGCGACGCGGCCTGCGCGGGCGCCAGGCTGCTGCGCCCCGACGGGAGCGCCCAGGCGTGCGCGTGGCGCTTTCCCACCCTCGCCACGGCGCTCGCGGGCGCGCTCATGCTCCACCGCCTGCTGGTCGTCCAGAGCACGGGGACGCGCACGCGCGAGGTCGACTGGTGCCAGTCCTCGGCGCTGCTCGTGCGGCGCGAGGCCGCCGCGGCCGTGGGCTACCTCGACCCCGACTTCTTCGTGTACTCCGACGAGGTCGACTTCGCCCGCCGCCTCCGCGACCGCGGCTGGCGCAGCGTGTACGTGCCGGGCGCGCAGGCCGTGCACCACGAGCAGCTCTCCACCGGCGCGCTCCCGGAGCGGCGGATCGTCGAACTCGCCCGCGGGCGCGACCTGTACATGCGCAAGCACCACTCCGCCGCGAGCGCCCGCGCGGTCGCCTGGCTGACCGCCTGGAGCTACGCGCTACGCGCGCTGGCCGCGCTCGCCCTGCCCGGGCACGATCCCAAGCGCTACTGGCGCCACGTCACCGCGAGTCTTCACCCCGAGCGCGGCGAGGGGCTGCGCGAGGCGGCCGCGGAGTTCAACCGCGCGGCGCCCGCCGGCCAGGACTCTAGACGGCGTCCAGCTCGGTGACGACCGCGTGCACCACATCGGGGTCGAGCTGGGTGCCCGCCACCCGGCGCAGCTCCGCGCACGCCTCGCTGGGAGAGCTCGCGGCGCGATAGGGGCGATCGGTGACGATCGCGTCGTAGGTGTCGCAGGCGGCGATGATGCGGGCGGCGAGCGGAATGCCTTCGCCGGCGAGGCCGTCGGGATAGCCGCCGCCGTCCCAGCGCTCGTGGCTGGCGCGCACCGCGGGCGCGAGGTGGGCGAAGGCGTCGATGCGCGCCACCAGGTCGCCGCCGATGGCGGCGTGGCTGCGCATCGTCACCCACTCCTCGTCGGTCAGCGGACCGGGCTTGAGCAGGATCTCGCTCGGTACGGCCACCTTGCCGATGTCGTGGAGCATGGCCGCGTAGCGCACGTCGCGGGCGTGGGCGTTCGGCAGCGACATGCGCAGCGCGATGCGCTCGGCGAGCACCGCCACGTCCTCGCCGTGACAGGCCGTGTAGTCGTCCTTCGCCTCGACCGTGCTCGTGAGCACCGCCAGGGCGGTGGTGAAGGCCCCCTCGAGGTCCGCGATCAGGCGCGCGCGGTGCACGGACTCGCCGAAGCTCGACGCCACCGCCTCGACCAGCGCCGCGTCGGCCTCCGCCAGCGCGCCCGGTTCGATCGCCTCGATGTTGAGCACGCCCCACACGGCCCCGTCGACGAGCACGGGCACGGCCAGCTCCGAGCGCGGGTCGGTGCCGGGGTCGCGCACGATGTAGTCGGGGTCCTCGCGTGTGTCGGGGATCAGCGCCGTGTGCCCCGAGCGGGCGACCTTGCCGTTGACGCCCGTGGAGACGGGCTGCTCGGTGAGCAGGAACTCGGTCATCACCTCCGCCAGCGGCCCGCGGGCGGCCACCAGTCGTAGCGTGCCGTCCTCGTCGAGGCGCTGGATGGCCGCGAGGTAGAACGCGAACGTCTCGTGCAGCTCGTCCACCACCAGCCGCGCCAGCTCTTCCATGTCGCTCGTGCTGGCGAGCCTCGCCGTCAGCCGTGCGGCGAGGCGGAGCTGCTCGCGCAGGTAGGCGACCTCGCCGGTGGAGGCCATGCTCTTGACGCGCGCGTCGGCACGATGGCGGCGCAGCGCCTCGGCGCGCCGCCTGCGCTCCTTGGCGCCCGCGCGGGCGGACGATGTGGTCGTGAGCTCGGACACGGCAGGAGACCCATCGGACGCAAAAGCGGCTTTCTTGAGCCAATAATCGCTCGACTCGACACGCCGCGGAGGGGGCCGCCCTAGCGCAGGTCCTTGAGCGGGTCCTCGGCGTAGGCCTCCACGTCGCCGTGGCGGGCGCGAAAAGCCGTCACCCGGCGTCTCGCGTCGGCGACGAGCGCCCGCGCCTGGGCGAGCTCGTGGGGATGGAAGAAGCGCGTGAGCGCCAGCGCCGCGGGCACCAGCGCGAGCCATGCCACCCGCAGCGCCAGGCCGGCGAAGCCGCTGCTGGGCAGCAGCAGCTCGCCGGCGACGGCCACGCCCGCGAGGATCGCGCTCAGCAGCGCCAGGCGTCGCCATTCGAAGCCGACCTTGAAGAGGTTGCGGGTGAGCGTGTACATGACCACGAGCATCGCCACGTAGGCGCCGCACAGGGCCACGCCGGCGCCCGCGATCCCCAGGCCGGCGCCGCTGTCGGGCACGAGCCACAGCAGCAGCACGATGTTGATCGCCAGACCGGCTGCGCCGGCGGGGTAGTTGCGCGAGGTGATGCGCGCCCGGCCGGCGATCGCCACGAACACCAGGTACAGCCCGTACAGCGCCCACCCGAGCGCCAGCCACGGCAGCGCGCGGTAGGCCCCGTAGTACTCGGGGGCGGCCAGCAGGCGCACGATCCAGCGCCCGAGGAGCGCCACCGCGCACACCACCACGCCGGTGGCCAGCGCGTAGTAGGTGGTCACCAGCGAGTAGAGCCGGGCGGCTTCCTCGTCGCTGTCGATCGAGTAGGCGAGCGGCGGCCACGCGTACTGGAAGCCGCGCACGGCCACGAACACCACCGTCGCCAGCTTGATCGCGATCGCGTACTCGCCGGCGGCGCCCCGGGAGTAGGAGCCGAACAGGTAGAAGCGGTCGGCCACCTGCAGCGCGTACACGCTCGCGTCGGCCGGCACCGTGGGCAGCCCGAAGCGGAGCATCGCACGCAGGTCGCCGAGCCGCACGCGCCAGGACACGCGCGTGCGCAGCACCCACCACAGGCCGAGGACCACCACGGCCGAGGCGCCGAAGTTGCCGAGCAGCAGCCCGCGGGCGCCCTGTTCGGCGAACACCACCAGGGCGATCGTGAACGCCACGGTGAGGGCCACGTTCGCACCCGACGCGTACATGTACGCGCGCGCGCGTTCGTCCACCCGCAGCTGCGCGTAGGCCATCTCCAGGTTGGTGAACGCCCACAGGCCGAGCACCGCGCAGTCGAGCAGCAGCGGGTCGTCGAAGTTGAGCAGCAGCCGCGAAAGCGGCGCCGCGAACGCGACCGCCACGAGCGAGGCGAGCGTGGTCGTCCACGCCACCGTCGCCGTGGCCGTGCGCGCGATCCGCTCGCGCCGCGCCGTGTCCTGGTCGTCGAAGTAGAAGCGGATGAACGCTTCGCCCACCCCCACCCGCAGCAGGATGCTCGCGAGGATCACGGCGGTCAGGAGCGTTTCCGCCACGCCATACGCTTCGGTGCTCAGATGGCGCGTGTACAGCGGCAGCGTCAGCAGCGCCAGGGCCTTGGCGAGGATGTCCCCGAACTGGTACGCGGCGCCGGTCGTGACCAGGCGCTTCAGGTAGCCGAGCACCGCTCAGACGCTACTGGCCGGCACCCCGGGCGCCGGCAGGGGGCCGTCCGCTTCGCTCGCGCTCGTCCTGGCCAGCGCCACACCCACGGCGAGCAGCGTCCATGTGAACGGGTCCTCGAGGAAGTCCGCGTAGGTCCACGTGTGCAGCACCAGCGCCGCGAAGCACGCCGCGATCGCGATCCGCGGGGGCGAGCGCCCGGCGCCGCGGAAGAGGACCGCGAAGGCGCTCACGAGCAGCGCCACGTACACCGCCAGCCCGATGATGCCCTGCTCGGCGGCGACGGTCACGGGGATCGTGTGCGAGGCGGAGGTCGCGCTCTCGGCGTCCGCCTCGCTGTGGCGCTTGTACTCGGTTTCGAAAGAGCCGGCGCCGTAGCCCTCGAGCGGGCGTTTGGCGAACAGTTCGAGACCCCCGCTCACGAGCGTGGTGCGCCCGCTCGTGGCGTTGGCCGCCGAGCCGCTCGAGCCCTTCAGCCCGAAGTGCAGGCCGGCCGGCGCGAGCAGCAGGACGGCGAGGGCGAGGGCGACGAGCGCACCCGACAGGTACAGCGCCGGGCGCACGCCCCAGCACCACGCGCCGAGCACCGCCAGGCCCAGCAGCAGCGCGGCGATGCTCGACTGCGAGAAGCTCGTCACCAGCCCGCCGGCGAGCCACGCGAGCACGGCCGCGGCGGCGATGGTGGTGCGCCGGCGGCGGGCGGGGTCGGACGCCGCCCGCGGGGCCAGCACCACGGTCATCACCGCGATCATCACCAGCGCCAGGAAGCGCCCGTAGATGGACGGGTCGAAGAACACCGAGTTGACGCGGAAGAAGTTGCTGTACTGGTTGGCCGCCACCACCTTCGGGTTCAGGAACAGCGACTTGCGGTAGTACTCGACGAAGCCCACCCCCGCGAAGATCACCGCCAGCGCGACCGCCACGCCGAGGCAGCGGACGATCAGCTCGCGCCGCCAGCGGACGTCCCGGAGGATCAGGAACAGCAGCGCGAAGGGCAGGTAGAAGAAGGCGAGGTTCTCGACCGCCTTCACGCGGTCGGCCGAGTAGGTGCTCTGCAGCGCATACAGAACGATCGCGCCCAGCAGGATCCATTCGGTGCCGCGCGGGGTCAGCCACGAGGACCAGCTCCTGAGCGTGGGGTTCTCCCCGCGCGCCACCGGCTCGCCGCGGCTGCCCGCCCCCAGGAGGGCGAGCCAGCGGGGCAGCAGGTAGGTGCACGTCCCGGCCGCCACCACCAGGTACAGCGGCACCAGCAGGTTGACCGTGCGCCCGTCGGTCGAGATCGGCACCCTGAACGGCAGCGCGCACACGGCCAGCAGCGGGAACGCGTCGGCGTGGCGGCGCATCACGAGCACGAGCACCGCGATCACCGCCAGCGCGACCGCGAGCGCCGCGGCGATCGTGCCCGCTCCGGGCAGTCTGGTGGCGAGGAGCTGGGCGCCGAGCGCGCTCATGAAGCCGTCGGCACGGCGCTCACGGCGCCACCAGGGTGAGGTTCTGCGGCGAGAGCACTGCGCCGTGGTGGCTGAGGGCCAGGCGCACGCGATATTCCCCGGCGGGCGCGAGCCTGCCCTCGGTGAGCGGGATCACGATCGCCAGCCCGTGCGGGCTACGCGCCTGCCGGTAGCCGCGGGCGGGGCCTAGGCGGCCGTTCCAGCGCAGCGAGAACTGTTTGTAGCGGGCGATCGGCCGGTCGCGCACGAGCGTCGCCACCGTGTTGCCGGACGCGTCGATGATCGTCACGGTCACCGCTTCGGCGTGCTCGAGCTTGAACGAGATCGCCGCTTCTTTGACGTGTCCGCTCGGGTACGGTGAGAAGAACGGCGTCAGATCGAAGTCCTGCACGGAGGTGGGCGTGTGCTTGAGCCGCTGGGTGATCAGGAACGCGGCGAAGCACGCCACCACCAGCGCCGCGAACACGATCCGGGCCAGCGGATCGGCGCCCGGCGTGAGCGCGGGCGCTCCTCCCCGCGGACGCGCGGATGGCGGGACGGGCGGGGAGCCGTCTGGGGCGGGCGGGGATCCAGTCCCCAGGACCTCGTTCAATCCTCGCCGCCCAGCGCGAAGCGCTCGACCGTGTCCGAGCGCAGCCCCAGCCGCAGCGTCTCCAGCGACACCAGGTCCGCGGGCGCGATGTTGCCGAGGTTGCACTCCGTGCCGAAGCGCCGCAGCAGCCACACCTGCTGGGCGCGCAGCGGCGCCTCGAAGATCAGGCGCTCGGGCGCGACCGCGTGCGCGATCTCGTCGATCAGGCCCGTACGGACCTCGCCGGTCGCCCGGTAGATGCCGGCGGTGCCCGACTCGCGCGCCTCGGCGATCACCTTCCACGCACCGGCGTCGAGGTCGCGTTCGATCTGTTCCACCCACACGTACGGGGCCATGATGAAGTCGGTGTCCTTGCTGCCCACCTCCGCGAGCACCGTGAACTCGCCCGCCAGCCGTTCGATCAGCTCGCGCTTGTGCTGGCCCTCGAGCGGGATCGTGCCATCGGAGACCTCCACGTGGCGCAACCCCAGCTCGTGCAGCCACGCCACGAGTCCCTCCACCCTGCCCTGGCGGATGGCCAGCTCGGTCAGGGTCCCACCGAGCACCACGGGGATCCCGGCGGTGGCGAGCAGCTCGAGCTTGGGCTTCAGGTTGGCGCTCACCAGCGCCGTGCCCCAGCCGAGCTTGACGATGTCGATGATCTCGCCCGCGACCTCCAGCAGGCCCTGGACCTCCGCCACCGAGAGCCCGCTGTCGAGGACGTGCGTGATCCCCTGCTCGCGCGGCTTGGCGGACCGCGGCGGGATGTCCAGGAAGCCGCTTATGGGTTCTGCCCGGCCCGGTCCGCGCCGACGATCACCACCACGTTCGCCGAGCCGGCGAGCGCCGAGACGCCCGCTTCGATCGGCAGCACGTGGGTGATCCCCAGTGAATGGGCGACGCCTTCGGCTTCCGGCTGGTGGCCGCTGACGTACTCCACCACGCTCACCTGGCCGGAGCCGGGCGGACGTCCGTTGAGCGCTTCCGCCTGCGAGTAGCCGCCCTGCTGCAGCGTCGTGGCGGTGCGGTGGGCGAGGCCTTCGGCTTCGGTCGCGTTGAGGACGGCCACGCTCGTTTCCGCGGGACTCACCGCTGGTGTGGTGCTCGCCGGCGCAGGGGCGGTGGTGTGCTTGTGTGCGTGCGTGCGCGCGGCGGTGCGGCGCGCGGCCGTCGTTGTCGAGTTGCCCGTCTTGCCGTTCGAGGACGAGCTCAGGGCGCCGGTGGCGATCGCCGCCGCGGCCCCCGCCACGATCACCACGCCCCCGACGATCGCGAGCGTGCGCACGCGCCTGCGCCCGGGCTTGGACGAGTACACCGATCTCGGCTCTGGCGGCGGCGAGGCCGCCCGGCGCTGGCTGGCGGTCGCGCCGGGGGGTGGCGGCGGGGCGGGTGGCAGTCGCGGCGGTGGGGCCGAGGCGGCGGGTGTGGGCGCGACGGGCGACGGCGTCGAGGCCGCTGACGGCGGGGTCTGTGATGCCGGTGGCGCCGAGGCGGCGGGCGTGGCGTCCGGCGCGGGCGCCGGCGGCGCGGCGGATGTCGGCGCGGCGAGGGGAGTCCCGGGCGCAACGGGGGCAGCTCCAGGCGCGGCGGGGGTGGCTCCTGGCGCAGCGCTCGGGCTGCGGGCGGCCACCGCGGCGGCGGCGCTTGCGGCGGCCGTGGCTGGAGCCGGAGGTGCGGGCGCGCGCGGCTCCCCGATGCTCGGCGGGGACGCGACGGGGCGACTCTGTGCGGCGCCGGCCGCCGAGGCGGGCGCGCCGAGCGGCGCGGGCTGCGACGAGGGCGCGGGCGGCTGCAACGACGGCGCCGGCGCTCCGGGTACTGGTGCCCCGGGTACTGGCGCCCCGGGCGCCGGCGGGGCTGATGCCGGCGGGGCGGGTGGCGTGCCCGGCTGCGCCTGAGCGCCCCCCGGGGCGGGTGCGCCGAGGGTGGCCGGGGCGCCGCTGGCGGTGACCGCCTGGCCGGCGACGACGGGGGCGGCAGTCGGGACGGCGGGGATCCCACCGGGGGCAGCACCCGGGGGCGAGGCGGCGGGGACACCCGGGGTGGTGGCGACGCGCGTGGCCTGGGCGGCGCCCACGGCGGCCGCGCGGGCCTGGATCGGCGCGCCGCTGGGGATCGCCTGCGCGACCTGGGCGCCGGGCGCCTGTTGCTGGACCCGCAGCGAGGCGGCCGAGCTGACGCGCTGCTCGAGCTCGGCGGCGCGCTCGGGCGCCCGCCCGGCCCACTCACGCAGGCGTTTGAGCTCCCGCGCCTGGGAGAACACGAGCAGGGCCAGCAGTGCGATGCCCACCAGCGCGGCGAACGCCGCGATCGCCCCGATCTTGGTGAACGTGCTCGAAAGCGACAGCGCGAGCGGCAGCAGGTTCATGAATGCGGGGAGTGTACGAGGGGGGCAGGCGCATCGTGACGGGTCGCCTCGCCACCGGCGCCGTTCGCGTCGTCCCTGGCGGCGTTCGCCTCACCCCCGGCGCCGTTCGCGTCGCCCCCGGCGCCGTTCGCGTCGCCCCCGGCGCCGTTCGCGTCGCCCCCGGCGCCGTTCGCGTCGTCCCCGGCGCCGCGGCGGGCGGCGACCAGCTCGGACACCTTGGCGGCCAGCCCCGCGGCGTCGCCCTCGAGCACCAGCAGGCCGATCTCCGCGAACATCGTCTCCACCGCCTCCACGGGGAGCGGCTCGCGTTCGGCCAGCACGATCTTCTCGGCGGCGGTGGGGCGGCGGTGCTCATAGTCGTTGAAGAGCTCCTCGTGGAGCTTCTCGCCCTGCCGGCGGCCGACCACCTCGATGTCGATGTCCCGGTCGGGGTCCAGGCCGGAGAGGTCGATCATCGCCCGCGCGAGGTCCATGATCCGCACCGGTTCGCCCATGTCGAGCACGAACACCCTGGCGCCGGTTCGTCCCCCGAGGGTGATGCGGTCGCGGGCGGCGAGGGCATCGTCCTCGGAGAGGGAGCCCGAGCGGATGATCAGCTGGACGGCCTCGGGGATGGTCATGAAATAGCGGGTCATGCGCTCGTCGGTGACCGTCACCGGGCCGCCCCGCTCGATCTGGCGGCGGAAGATGGGGACCACGGAGCCCGAGGAGCCGAGCACGTTGCCGAAGCGGACAGCCGCGTAGCGGGTGCCGGGGAAGCGCGCCGCGGCGGCCTCCAGGGCGAACTCGGCCAGCGCCTTGGAGGCCCCCATGACGGTGGCGGGTGCGACGGCCTTGTCGGTGGACACGAGCGCGAAGCGCTCCACGCCGTGCTCGCCGGCCACCTGGGCGACCACACGGGTGCCGATGGCGTTGTTGCGGACGGCCTCCACCGGGTTTTCCTCCATCAGGGGAACGTGCTTGTAGGCGGCCGCGTGGAACACGATCGTCGGGTGGTGCTCGGCGAACACCTCGCGCATGCGCTCGCCCTCCTTGCAGTCCGCGAGCACCGCCGCGAGCATCGAGGAGGGCACGTGGCGCTCGTCCTGGAGCTCGCGCTGGATCGAGAAGAGGTTGTCCTCGGCGTGGTCGAGGAGCACGATCCGGTGGGGCTCCACGCGGGCGATCTGGCGGCACAGCTCGGAGCCGATGGAGCCGCCGGCGCCGGTCACGAGCACGGTCTGCCCCGCGAGGTAGGCGCCGACCTGGGCGAGCTCCATGTGCACGGGCTCGCGCCCGAGCACGTCCTCGACGCGGACCTCGCGCATCTGCCGGGCGAGCGCCCCCCGCGTCTGCAGGAGCTCGAACACGGTCGGCAGGGTGCGCACGGGAATGCCGCGCTCGCGGCACTCGCGCACGATGCGCGCGCGGGTGGACCCCGGCGCGGAGGGGATCGCGATGATCACTTCGTCGGGCTCTGACTCGTCGAGGATGCGCGGGAGGTCCGCCTGCGTGTTGCCCCGCACGCGCAGTCCTTCGATGCGCAGGCGTCGCTTGGCGGGATCGTCGTCGAGGAACCCCACGGGCGAGAGGCGCAGCTCGCGGTTGCGCATGATCTCGCGCGCCACCAGCCGCCCGCCCTCGCCGGCACCCGCGATCAGCACGGTGCGAACCCCGCCCATGCCGCCGCCGAACGCGGCCAGCGGCCGGCGCTCGTAGATGCTGCGGGCGAGCGCCCGGACGCCCACGAGGAACACCAGCGACAGCAGCGCGAACAGCACGATCACGCCGTTGGGGAGGGCCACCGCCACGGCGCCCTCGCGCAGGTGCCCCTGGACGGGCCTCGAGCCGACCAGGTGCACGTAGCGATGCACCGGGCGCACGACCTCGACGGCCGCCACCGTGAGCAGCACGATCGCCACCACCGCACGCACCACCGCCTCGTAGTCGCGCTGGCCGGCGTAGCGCCAGCGACGCTGGTACACGCGGGCGAGCACCAGCACGGGCAGGCTGCCGATCAGCACCCACCAGATGGTGTCGGCCCGCAGGTCCGCGTATTCGCGGTGCGGGGCGCTGTCGAAGCGCAGCTGGAAGGCGAGGTAGTACGCGAGCGCGACCAACGCCCCATCCACTGCCAGCTGCGGCAGCGAGTGACGGTGGAGCGGTAGGGCCGCCGAGCGGATCCGTCGGCGCATTGTGAAGATTGTATGCGGCCAGGAACCTGGACGGTCGTGCTCGCGCGAGCGCTCAGGGCCGCGGCATCAGCGATCCAGGGGCGAGAGCAGCAGCTCGACGAGCACGGCCGGATCGCGGCGCACGCGGGCGGCGACGGGCTGCGCGGTCGATGTGCTCGCGCCCGCGCCCTCCCCGTCCCTCTCAGAGGGGGAGGGGCCGCGCCTGCGGAGATCGAGCTCCGCGGCGCTGCCCAGGCTGCGCAGGCGACCTTCGGCCATCAGGCGCTCGTCCACCGCCCCCAGCCGGCCCTGGAAGGTGCTGTACACGGGCGTGCCCAGGGCGACCGCCTCGCGGTTCATGGTGCCGCCCGCCGAGATCACCAGGTCGGCGTAGGCGATCAGCGACTGCGCGTCGATCGCCCGCGCGGGCACCACGAAGCCGCCGAGGCGGGCGAGCTGCTCGCGCTGGGCGGCCACCCGCGGGAGCACCACCGGCTGTACGCCGTCCGCGGCGGCGGCCGCGGACAGCCGCTCGAGCACCTGCGCGAACAGGTCGTTCTCGAAGCGGTGGTACAGCGACAGCTCGGGCGGCGTGCGCACCACCACGATGGTCCGCCCGCGGTCGAGCCCCAGCTCGCCGACCACCTGCTCGTCGGGCTCGAAGTCGGCCAGGTAGTACTCCTCCTTGAGCCCCTCGTAGGAGCGCACCTTGCCGCGGGCGCCGTAGCGATAGAGACGCTCGGGGGGAATCGCGTCGGGCACCACCACGGCGCGGGCGAGGCGGCAGTTGACGTTGTGCTGGACGGTCGCCCACTCGTAGTCGAACATGGTGGAGCTCGGGATGCGCAGCAGGGCGGCGGCGACGGTCACGTCGTTGGAGCTGTGCCCGAGCGCGATGTCGAAGCCCCTGCCCCGCGCCCAGCGGACGAGCGCGCCGGAGCGGGAGACGAGCCCGCCCGCCTTGGCCGCCATGCGCCCGCCGCGATGGCGGCCGATGGCCGTGTGGGCGATGCCCAGGCGCTCGCACAGCTCGAGCGTCTGCGCGAAGTCGCGGGCGGTTACCTGCACGTCGTGCCCGTCCGCGCGCAGGTGCTCGATCACCGGGCGCATGACGAGCACGTGCGGGCTGTTGGTGAGATCGATCCAAACGCGCATGAGAACGGACGGTATCGTTGGCCGGCCGGTGCTCGTCCTCGCCTCCATATCCGAAACCCTCGTCAACGAAATCTCCCACCTGGTACGCGATGGGGGACTGCCGGGGATCTTCGCGTTGATGGCCATCGGCAGCGCCTGCATCCCGATCCCCTCCGAGGTGGTGATGCTGTTCGCCGGCTTCGCCGTGGCCGACCCCGGCCAGAGCGCCTCCCAGCACCATCTCACCCTGCTGGGCGTGATCCTCGCGGGCCTGCTCGGGACGATGGTCGGCTCGTGGGTGGCCTACGCGGTGGGACGGGGCGGGCGTCTGGAGCTGATGGAACGCCACGGCGCCAAATTTCACATGGGCCCTAATCAAATAGAGCGGGCCGATCGCTGGTTCGACCGCTACGGCGAGGTGACCGTCCTGTTCGGGCGGATGGTGCCGCTCGTGCGGGCGTTCGTGTCGCTGCCCGCGGGCGTGGCGAAGATGCCGCTCGGGCGCTTCACGTTGTTCTCGCTGATCGGGGCGATCCCGTGGACGGTCGGGCTGGCGGTGGCCGGCCACGCCCTCGGCTCGGACTGGACGACCGTGCGCAAGGGCTTCGAGTACGTCGACTACGCGATCGTGGCGGTGCTCGTGGTGGGCCTCGCCTACGCGATCGTGCGCAGGCGCCGCCCGGCGGTCGATGCGGTCGGCTGAGGACGGCCCCGAGGGCCACGAGCGCCGGCTCCCCCTTCGCCACGCCCTCGCGCTCGGCCTGCTGCAGGGACCGACGGAGCTGCTGCCCGTATCCTCCTCCGCGCACACGGAGCTGCTCCCGTGGCTCGCCGGCTGGCCCTACGCGCGCCTGAAGGGCGAGCGGCGCAAGGCCTTCGAGGTGGCGCTCCACGCCGGCGCGGGCCTCGCCCTGGCGCTCCACATGCGTCGGGAGCTGCTCGAGGACGCCGCCCGCATCGACCGGCACCGCGCCGGCGTGATCGCCCTGTCGCTGGCCCCGGCCGCGCTCGCCGGGTACGCGCTCGAGCGACCCATAGAGCAACGGCTCGGCGGTCCGCGCTCGATCGCCCTCGGCCTGGTGGCGGGCGCCCTCGCGATGACGGCGAGCGACCTTCCCACATCCCCGCGGTACACACGGTCCAACCATGGTTATACAGACCAGCGCGACGGACATACACACCAACCCGACCCTCGCGACCCCCCCGCGCGCGCCGGGCGCGCCGTGCCCGACGCGACGGCTTCCGACGGGCTCGCCCTCGGGCTCGCCCAGGCGCTGGCGCTCGTCCCCGGCGTGTCCCGCAACGGCGCCACCCTGACGGCCGCACGGGCCCGCGGCTTCAGCCGCAACGCCGCCCAGACCCTCTCCTGGCACACGGGGCTGCCGATCCTCCTCGGCGCGAGCGCGCTGAAGGCCGTGCGCCTGCGCCGCGCCGGCCTCGAGCGCCAGGAGCTGGCGGCGCTCGCGGTGGGCGGCGCGAGCGCGCTGGCCTCGACGGTGGCGAGCGCGCGACTGCTCGACCGCCGCCTGCGCGAGGGCCAGGCGCTGTGGCCGTACTCGCTCTACCGCTGCGTGCTCGCGGGCGCGGTGCTCGCACGCGTGCGCGGCGACGCCACGCGAACTCCTTCTAAAAGCAAGAAATAGGAGTTCGTCGCGGGCGCCCCGGCGCCCCGCGTGCACGTCTCGACTTGCGTTCGTCGCACAATAGGGGCGCATGACTGTCCTCGGCACGGTGATCGGCGGGCGCTACCGGCTTGACGCGGAGATCGGCCGCGGCGGGATGTCGACCGTGTACCGCGCCTTCGACACCGTGCTTGAGCGGCCGGTGGCGATCAAGCTCATGCATCGGGAGATCGCCGCCGACTCCGACCAGCTCGAGCGCTTCCGCCGGGAGGCGCGGTCCGTCGCCCAGCTCAGCCATCCGCATGTGGTGACCGTGATCGACGCCGGCGAGGAGCCTGGGGCGGGCGGGTCCTCATCTGGGGCGGGTGGGGCGCCATCCGGCGCGGGGAACGGAGCGGGCGGCACGCCGTACATCGTGTTCGAGTACGTCGACGGGGAGACGCTCAAGGACGTGATCCGCCGCGAGGGCCCGCTGGAGATCCCGCAGGCGATCGCCTACACGATCGAGATCGCCCGCGCGCTGGGGGCCGCCCACGAGCACCACATCGTGCACCGCGACGTCAAGCCCCACAACGTGCTGGTGTCCGAGGAAGGAGCCGCCAAGATCACCGACTTCGGGATCGCGCGGACGCTCACCGAGGAAGGGCTGACGGTGGCCGGGCGGGTGCTCGGCACGACCGACTACGTCTCGCCCGAGCAGGCCCTCGGCCAGCCCGTCACCGGCCAGTCCGACCTGTATTCGCTGGGCGTGGTGCTGTTCGAGATGCTCACCGGCGAGGTCCCCTTCCACGGCGACTCGCCGGTGGCGGTGGCGATGAAGCACGTGCGCGAGGAGGTCCCCGACGTGCAGCACCTGCGGCCCGAGCTCTCAGCGGCGAGCGCCGCGGTGCTCGACCGGGCCGTCTCCAAGGACCTGGCGCGGCGCTACCCCGACGCCGCCAGCATGGTGGCGGACCTCGAGGAAGTGCTCACCGTGGAGACGGCCCGCGCGGGCCAGGCCACCGGCGAGGTGACCAGCGTCTTGCGCACGCTCCCCGGGCCGGCCCGGCGGCGGCTGCCGTGGCGCATGCGCCACCCGGCCAGATGGGTGCTGTCGCTCGTGCTCGTGGCCGCGGTCGTGGCGATCGCGCTCGCGCTCGCCGCGGGCAGGGCCCACAAAGGCGCGGGGCAGGCGCCGGACATCGACTCGCGGCCCGGCCTGGAAGCGGTGCAGCTCGCCCAGACGGCGGCCCACGACTACAACCCGTTCGGCACCGGCCCGGAAAGCCGCGACCAGGTGGAGAACGTCGTGGACGGCGACCCCAACACCGGCTGGAGCACCGAGCAGTACTACGACGGCACGCTGAAGAAGCCCGGCGGCACCGGCACGGGCGTGTACCTCGACGCCGCCCCGAAGGTGCTCGCCAAGGCGCTCGAGATCCAGACCCCCACACCCGGGTTCGCCGCCCAGATCTACGTGGCCGACCACGTGGCAGCGGAATTGGCTTACGGCGAAGCCGTGCCCCTGAGCGCGCGCGGCTGGCAGGGGCCGGTGGGCGAGAGCGCCGACGTGCGCAACGGCGAACGCGTCCCGCTGGCGCTGTCCGGGCGCCCGTACCGCTACTACCTCGTGTGGCTCACCAACCTGCCGCCGGGGATGGAGTCGGCGAGCATCAACGAGCTGACCCTGTTCAAGTGACGTGCGCCGGGAGGCGCTCGTGGCGCTCGAGCCCCAGCCGGCACAGGCGGTCGAGCAGGCGCTCGTAGGGGACGCCGGAGGCGTCCAGCAGCTTGGCGTACACGCTCGTGGGCGTGAAGCCCGGCATGGTGTTCAGCTCGTTCACCAGCACGCGCTCGCCGTCCACGAAGAAGTCCACGCGGGCGAGACCCTCGCAACCGGCCGCTCGAAACGCGCCGAGGGCCAGGCTCCTCACCCGCTCGCGCGCGCTCGCGGAGATGCCCGCGGGGATCCTCAGCTCCATGCCCCCCGGGGAGTACTTGGCGGCGAAGTCATAGAAGCGCCCCGCGAACACGATCTCCCCGGGCTCGGACGCCAGCGCCCGTCCCCGATCGCCGGAGGGGAGGGTGGGCTCCACTTCCCCGGCGAGCACGCCCAGCACGCCGCACTCGACCTCCCGCCCCGGGGCGGCCGCCTCGACGATCGCCAGCCCGTCGTGGTCGAAGGCCTGCTCGAGCGCCGCCTCCACGCCGTCGGGTGCATCGACCTTGACGATCCCCACCGAGGAGCCGAGATGGGCGGGCTTGACGAACACGGGCAGCCCCAGCCGCCCGACCTCCGCCAGCACCTCCGCCCTTGCGGCGGCGAAGCGCTCGGCGCGCACCCCCACGTAGTCCACCTGGGGTACCCCCCGCGCTGACATCAGCTCCTTGAACATCACCTTGTCCAGGCACAGCGCCGAGGCGGTCACGCCCGCCCCCACGTAGGCCACGTCGAGCGTCTCCAAGAGGCCCTGGACGGTGCCGTCCTCGCCGAAGGGCCCGTGCAGGGCGGGGAACACGACATCCACGTCCAGCAGGCCGGCGCCCGGGGTGACGCTCAGCGCCCGTCCGTCCTCGCGCCAGCGCCCGTCGCGTCCGACCTCCACCCACACCACCTCGTGGCCCGCCGCGATCAGGCCCTCGCGCACTGCCGCCCCCGAGGCCAGCGACACGTCGTGCTCGGACGAGCGCCCGCCCGCGAGCACCGCCACCGTCAGCGCACCGTCAGCGCTCGTCATTCGCTCGCGGCCGGCGGCGTCGCGGCGGAGGTCGTGGTGGTGGTGGTCGTGGTGGTGGTGGGCGTGGAGGTGGTGCCGGTGGTGGTCGGCATGAGGGCGCCCACGACCACCGTCACCGTCGAGCCCTTGCGCGCCTTGGTGCCGCCCGCCGGGACGGCTTCCAGCACGAGGCCCACGTTGGACTGTTCGGGGGTGGCCCGGGTTTCCGTCCTGGGCTTGAAGCCCGCGTGTTCGAGCTTGGCGAGGGCCTCCTGTTCCGGCAGCCCCTTGACGTTCGGGACCGCCACTTCCTTGGGCGCCTTGGCGACCGTCAGGTTGATCTTTTCGCCCGCCTGGGCGGAGCTGCCGCCGCTGGGGGACTGCGAGATAACCGTGCCGGGGGACTGGGTGGAGGAGACCTGCCTGGTGACCGCGCCGAGCGTCAGTTCGGCGGTGGTGAGGTTGGCTTCGGCCGCTTCGAGGGACTCGCCGGTGACGTCCGGGACGCGGACGGGCGCCGGTCCGCTGGAGACGAGCAGCGTGACCACGCGGCCTTCCTGGACCTCGGTTTCGGCCGGCGGTTCGGTGCCGATGACGACGCCCGCCACGACCGTCTTCGACGCCTGGGCCTTCGTCCGCGTCCGGTAGTGGGCGTTGTGCAGCGCCAGCGCCGCCTTGGCGGCGGACAGCCCCGAGACGTCGGGCAGGGGCGCGCTGGCGGGTCCGTCGGAGACCACGATCTGCACCCGCGCGCCCCTGCTCGCCCTGCTCGCCCCGTTCGGCGCCTGGCTGATCACAACCCCCACCGGGACCGTCGGGCTGGACGCCTGCGAGGCCACCGGCTCGAGGCCCGCCCCGTGCAGGGCGATGAGGGCCGCCTGTTCGCGCGTGCCCACCACCGCGGGCACCGCCACCGTGCGCCCGGACCCCGGCTGCGTGAGCACGAGCGCGGCGGCCGCGGCCGCGATCACGAGCGCCACCGGGAGCGTCCACATGAGCACCCGTCCGAGGCGCCGGCGCTCCTCGGGGGGACCCTCGACGTCGTAGCTGCCGGTGCCCTCCTGGGCGAGCAGCAGCGAGCCGGCCCCCGCGCCGGCGACCAACGGAAGGGCGTGGTGGACGGCGCCGTCGGGGACCGCCACGGCGGCTGCGCCCGACAGCGCCGGCAGCGCGTGGCGCTCGGCCTCGAGCGCCGCGATCAGCTCGTCCGCATCCGCGTAGCGGTGGGCCGGGTCCTTGGCGAGCGCCCGCAGGACGACGGCGTCCAGGGAGGCGGGCAGGCCCGGCCTGATGGCGCTCGGCGGGTAGGGCTCGGCGGACACCTGCTTGAAGGCGATCGCCACCGCCGTTTCGCCCTCGAACGGGACCACGCCGGTGAGCAGCTCGTAGAGGATCACCCCGACGGAGTACAGGTCGGAGGCGGCGCTCACCGTGTGGCCCTGGGCCTGCTCGGGAGAGAGGTATTGGGCGGTGCCCATGATCGAGCCCGTGAGCGTCATGTCCGAGGCGCCCGCCCGGGCGATGCCGAAGTCCGTCACGCGCGCCCGCCCCTCTTCGTCGAGGATCACGTTGTGGGGCTTGAGGTCGCGGTGGATGACCCCGCGCCGGTGGGCGAAGCGCGCCGCGCGCAGGATCTGCACGACGATCTCGATCGCGCTCGCCGGGTCGAGCGCGCCCTGTTCGCGCACGATCGCCTTCAGCGAGCGGCCGGCCACGTACTCCATGGCGATGTAGTAGGTGCCGTTCCACTCGCCGCGGTCGAAGATGGCCACGATGTTCGGGTGCGACAGGGCGGCCGCGCTCGAGGCCTCGCGCCGGAAGCGCTCGACGAACTCCTGGTCTTCGGCGAAGTGGTGGTGGAGCACCTTCACCGCCACCTGCCGGCCCAGCAGCTGATCCTCGGCGAGGTACACGTCCGCCATGCCGCCCGAGCCGAGCCGCGAGATCACGCGGTAGCGCCCGTCGATGATGGTCTCGGGGTCGATCACTTGAGCAGGCTTTCGATCACGGCCCTGGCGACCGGCGCGGCGTACGTCGCGCCTTCGCCGGGCACGGCCTGGAGCGTCACCGCGAGCGCCACCCGCGGGGCGTTGGCGGGCGCAAAGGCGATGAACCACACGTTGTTGATGGCATCGCCGAACTGCGTCTGCGCGGTGCCCGTCTTGCCCGCCACCGGGATGCCGGGGATCTGCGCGGCCGTGCCGGTTCCTTCCTCGACCACCGCTTCCATCATGCCCCGCACCGCCGACGCCGTGGAGGGCTTCATCACCACCGACTGCACCCGCGGGGAGATCCGCTGCACGGTGGTGCCTTCCGCATTGACGATCCGCTTGGTCAGATGGGGGACCATCAGCGTGCCGCGGTTGGCGACCGCCGCGGCCACCTCCGCCATCTGCAGCGGCGTGACCGCCAGTTTGTCCTGGCCGATGCCCATGCGCCCCACGTCGACCTGCGGGCTCGTGGGCGGGACGATCCGTTCGCCTTCGTGCTCGCCGCTCACCGACATTTCCCTGTCGGGGTAGTCGAGCTGCGGCTCGCGGTCGAAGCCGAAGCGCGCCATGTAGCGCCCGAGGGTGCGCTTGCCCAGGTGCTCGGCGACCTGCGCCCACACGGTGTTGACGGAGTGGGCGAGCGCGTATGTGAGCGGGATCGGCCCGAAGCTCTCGTCGTTGTCGTTCTGCAGCGGCTTGCCCGACACGGTGATGGGGCTGTTGCCGTTGACGGTCGATTCCGGCGTGTACTGGCCGGTGTCGATGGCGGCCGTGGCGGTCACCACCTTGAACGTCGAGCCGGGGGCGTAGCCGAACTGGGTGGCGCGGTTGACCTCCGAGCGGCTCGGCGGGCTGGCGTCCATTTCGCGTTCCTGTTCGAGCTTGCGGGCCGGCGAGCGCAGCGCGTTGGGGTCGTAGCTGGGCGTGGAGGCCATCACCTCCACCGCGCCGCTGCGCGGTTCGATCGCCACCACCGCGCCGTGGTGTTCGCCCAGCGCGGACACCGCCGCGCGCTGCGCGGAGGGGACGAGCGTGGTGATCACGTTTTCGCCCTGCGGTTCCTTGCCCTGCAACTGGTCGAGCACGCCCTGGAGGTTGGTGGCGCGTTCGCCGGTGAGTTCCTTGTTGCGGAAGCGCTCGAGGCCGGTGCTGCCCAGATCGGGCTGGATGTAGTCGAAGCCGATCGGCGCGGCGAACAGTTCGCCTGTCGGGTAGATGCGCTGGTAGATGCCTTCGGCGCCCCGCACGGAGCGCGCCAGCACGGTGCCGTCCGCGGCGAGGATCGTCCCTCGCTGGATGCGCTCGCGGCGCAGCAGGGTGCGCTTGTTGAGCGGGTTTTCGCGCAGCGAGGACGCTTCGAAGATCGCCCACCGCGAGGTGAACGCGACGAGCAGCGCGAACAGCACCGCCACGAGTCCGTACAGGCGGATGATCGGGCGGTTCATGGGGCGGCCCTCATTCGAGCTGTTCCAGTTCGAGGTTGCGGATCAGGTCGGCCGCGTTGGCTTCCGAGCGCAGCGAGTGGTCGAGCACCGTGTGCCGTTTTTCGGCGCTCAGCGTCGAGGCGCTCACGCCGGAGACGTACTGGCTGCTGTACAGCGCGAGGTTGCCGGGGAGCTTGTACGGCAGGCCCTGGTAGAGCGTGATCAGCCCGCGGGAGTTGGTGGCGACGAAGTACACCGACGTCACCGCCAGGTAGGCGGCCGAGCCGAGCAGGCCGAGGACGACGAGCACGAACACCAGCGCGCCGGCGTGGCGGATGCGCGGGCGCGAGCGCCCGCGGGCCTCGCTCCCGGACCCCGGTGGCGCCGCCCGCGGCGTCCGGCGTGCGGTCGCGAGCGGCGGCGAGGCGAGCGCCGTCTGCGCCTGCCCGGCGGCCGGCCTCGGGTCTGCGGGGATGGGCGCTGCCTGGCCGGGGGCGTGCGCTGCCTCGGGCGCTGTCTCGGGCGCGGCGGGCGGCAAGGCGACGGCGGGGAGCCCGACGACGGTGTTGCCATCCGCGACGGGCGCGCCGTCGGCGACCTCGACCTCCTCGAGGCGGATGAGCACGACGGTGATGTTGTCCCTCCCGCCCGCCTGGTTGGCCCCGGCGATCAGCGCCTCGCCGGCGTCGCGCAGGCGCGGGTGGGCGAGCAGGGCGGCCGCGATCTCCTGCTCGGTGAGCATCGTGGTGAGGCCGTCCGAGCACAGCAGGTAGACGTCCTGTGCACGGGCGCGGAAGGAGCGGGTGTCGACGTCGACGGCGTCCTCCGGCCCGAGCGCGCGGGTGATGACCGAGCGCTGCGGATGCTCGACGGCCTCCTCGGGCGTGAGGCGCCCCTGGCGCATCAGCTCGTCGACGAGGGAGTGGTCGTCGGTCAGGCGCAGCAGCTCGCCGTCGCGCAGGCAGTACGCGCGGCTGTCGCCGACGTGGGCGATCGCCACCTCCTGCTCGCCGACGTACACGGCGGTGAGGGTGGTCCCCATGCCGGCCTGTTCGGCGTTGGCGTGGGAGAGCTCGTGGATGCGGGTGTTGGCGGCCTGGGCGAGCATCGCCAGCTCGAGCTCGGGGTGGGAGGCGTCGGGCAGGCCCGGTTGGAAGGCCTCGACGGCGATGCGCGAGGCCACCTCTCCCGCCTGCGCGCCGCCCATGCCGTCGGCCACCACGAACAGCGGGGCGCGCGCCAGCAGCGAGTCCTCGTTGGCGGGGCGCTGGCGGCCGGTGTCGGTCGCAGCGTACTGTTCGGCCACGCGGAGCATCAGGCTCGGGGCACCGGGATGATCGCGTCCATGGTCAGTCGACCTCGAACGTGAATTCGCTCTCGCCGATGCGCACCCGGTCGCCCGGGTACAGCGGCCGCGGGCTCTGCAGCAGCTCCTCGTTGAGGTACGTGCCGTTGGTCGAACCGAGGTCTTCGATGACCACCGTGTTGCCCTGCTCGTACACGCGTGCGTGGCTCGAGGAGGCAAACGGGTCCTCGAGGCGGATCTCCGCTCGGTCGCCGCGGCCGAGCACGAGATCGCCGTCGAGGTCGTAGATCATGCCCGCATCATGGCCGGGGGCGCGATCGATCACCAGCCGGGGGGCGCGATGGGCGAGGTCGGCGCTGCCGATGGCCGACGCGGAGTACATGCCGGTGGCGTCCGGGGGGATCGCTCCGCCGGCGTGGGCGCCCGGCTGGGCGCCGGGGTGGGCGGGGTTCCATTCCCCTCGCGCGGGGGGCAGCGCGGCGCCGCCCCGCAGGTCCCGCCGGGCGCTGCGGACGATCCACAGCAGGAACAGGTAGAGGACGGCCAGGAAGCCGAACTTCAGGGCGACCGATACGGGCGCGAGCGTGCTCATGCGACTTCGAAGACGATCTCCGTCGAGCCCAGCTCGACGCGATCCCCCGGATGCAGCGCGCACGCGCCGCGGAGCTCCTGGCCGTTGACCCGCACGCCGTTGGTCGATCCCAGGTCCGCGAGCGTCCAGCCGCCCGGTCCGGGGCGGATCTCGGCGTGGCGGCGCGAGACGCCGGTGTCGTCGAGGACCACGTCGCAGTCGCGGCTGCGCCCCAGGGTGCCGCCGCCCGGCGGGACCAGCAGGCGCCGCCCGCCGAGCGCCAGCAGCGCCCGCTGGGGGGTGCTGCGGGCGTGGGCGTCCGCGAGCGGCTCCTGCACGCGGGCGGCGGCGCTGTAGACCATCGTGTTCCCGTGCTCGGCCACCGGCGCCTGCGCCGGCGCCTGGACGGCTTCGCCGTGGACCTGGCTGTCGGAGGAAACCAGGCGCGCCTGGATGCCGAATTCGCCGAGCGACAGGCGCTCGTCGGTGTGGAAGGAGATGTGGGGCGGGGAGGCCATGATCAGGTCCTCGCGGCGGGCGTGCTCGAGCAGGTACGCGCACAGCTCGTCGATGACCTCGTGCTCGACGCCTTCATAGCGCTCGCGGTCGCGGGTGGACAGCCACACGGAGTACTCGTTGGGGACGTACGTGCGCGACACGGACACGGTGCGGTGGGCATCCATCTCGCGGGCGAGCTTGCGCGCGAGTTCCATCGGGCGGACCTCCGCCCGGAAGACCCGTCCGAAGGTGCCCTCGACGAGGCTGGCGATCATTGTCTCGACGCTCTTGAGCGGGTTCATCGGGCTGACGGGGCCGGGCGATCTCAGTCGATCGACCAGCCACCGCCAGCCATGCTACGCACCATCGCCGCGGACCCGTTCAGATGGTCTCCGACGGATCGGCCCGCGCAGTGCGCGGGCGGCCACCGCGAACAGCGCTCCGACGACGGCGCCGAGCACCAGCCCGCGCGGATCCGGGGCCGCGCCGTGGGCGCTCAGGCCGGCATCGAGGACGGGCGAGGCGGCGGCGAGCAGCGCCGCCCACACGGTGACGGCGATGAGGTCCCACACGGCGCTGCGCCCGCGGACGACCCACGGCAGGACGGCCGCGGCGCCCGCCCACAGCAGCGCGCCCAGCAGCACGCCGGCGGTGAGCAGGGGGCCGATGACGTGGGTGGCGGTGAGGCTCACGGAGCCCTCCCACGCGGCTCGGGCAGGGCTCGAGTGGGGCTCGCCCAACCACAGCCGCGTGTCGAGCAGCGGCGCGGCCAGCGTCAGCCACCAGAAGCCGAGAGCGGCCAGCGCGGCGCGCTCGCGCCAGCGCGAGGCCTGCCCGGCGATCGCGGGGAAGGCGCCCGCGAGACCCACGTAGCCGAGCGCCGGCGCGAGCAGGCACGCGAGCCACGCGGCACCGCCGCGGCTCGCCCCGCGGGGCCCGGACAGGGCGAGCAACGGCAGCAGTGCGGCGAGCGCCAGCAGGGCCACGCCCGGGCGCCCGGCGAGCGCCTGCCAGACGATCAGCGCCAGCCCGCACGCGAGCCACACGGCGCGCGTGGGCGCGAGCCGGCGGGTCGAGCGGCTGCGGTGGGGCTCGGCGAGGTGGCGCTCGCCGTCCTGGTGCGGCGCCGGCGCCGAGCCCGGGAACGGGGCGGCGGCCAGCTCGTGGCGCGGGCGGTGGGGCGGGAGCGGGGCGGCGGGGTGCCCGTGGCGCGGGCGGCCGGGCGCGAGCAGGGTGCGGCGTGCGCGCAGACCGCGCTCGAGGGTCTGCTCGAGGGCGGCGCGCAGCTCCTCCAGCGAGCCCCGTTCGGCGGGCGCGGGGGCGAGCGCGCGGTCGAGGGCGGCGGTGAGCGGCCGCGGGAGATCGCGCCGCGCGCGCTGGAGCGGCGGCAGGCGCTGCCCGATCCGGCGGGCGGTGGCGGCTGGTGTGGCGCCGCGCACGGGGTTGACGTCGCAGAGCGCCTCGTAGATGACGAGCGCCAGCGAGTACAGATCGCTCTCGGCGCCCGCCTCGCGGCCTTCGCTCTGCTCGGGCGACATGTAGGCGAGCGTGCCGAGCACGTCGCCGGTGCGGGTGAGCGCCTCCTCGCCGACGAGGCTGGCGCCGCCGAAGTCCGTGAGCTTGGCCGCCGCGAGCAGCGCGTGGGGGGCATGCTGGCGATCCTCGGGCGGGTGGGGCACGAGCACGTTCTGGGGCTTGATGTCACGGTGGATGACTCCCCGGGCGTGGGCGTGGAGCAGGGCGCTCGCCAGCGCCACGCCGATCTCGAGGATCTCCTCGTCCTCGAGCGAGCCCTCGACGATGAGCTGGGCGAGCGTGTCGCCGTCGACCAGCTCGGAGATCAGATAGAAGGCGCCGTCCTGCGCGCACGCCTCGTGCAGCGCGACGATCGCGGGGTGGGCGAGGCGGGCGGCGGCGAGCGCCTCGCGGCTGGCCCGCTCGCCGTCGATCGGACCCCCACCCGCCGCGAGCCACACGCGCTTGAGGGCCACCTCGCGGTGCAGGAGCTCGTCGTGGGCGCGCCACACGACGCCGAAGCCGCCGCTGCCGAGGCGCTCGAGCGTGCGATAGCGCCCGAGCACGAGCTCCGGCGTGTCGGGGGGTTGCTCGCCGGAGGTGATGCGCCGCCGTACGGGCGCTCCCGCGGGTTCCCGGGGCTCGCGCGGGAGCTGGACGAGCGTGTGTGGCGACTCCACCGGCTGTGTGCGTTCGCCACGCACTCCCCGTGTCCCTGCAAGCGGGGTGAAGGAAAGGGGCCGTTGACGGAGAAGTTGCAATCTCGCACGGGCAATGGCCGCCAGTCATACTGGTGCCCTTCATAAAGTCCCTGCAAAGGAGCGGTTGGCTTTTGTCGTTCTTCGACGATGACGAGGAGACTGCACCTCGACCGTCACCTCGAGCACCGCGGCGGCGCGTGGTAGGTGGCCCGGCGTCGGAGGGCGCGGGGGCGCGTTCGCCGCGCCCGCGCCGGCTGCAGGCGGGCGGTGGGGGACCCGACCAGCACACGCTGATGGTGCGTCGCGCGATAGCCGCGGGCGTGGCGGTCGTGCTGCTGATCGTGATCGTGCTGGTGGTGAACGGCTGCCTGAAAAGCGAAAAGCAGCAGGGGCTGAAGACCTACAACCGCGAAGTGAGCGCGCTGGCGCAGGAATACCAGACGAATGTGGCCGCACCGCTGTTCGTGACGCTCACGGGGGCCGCGAGCAAGTCGGCGCTGGACGTCCAGCAGCAGATCGACCACCTCGAGGAACAGGCGCAGACGATCGCCTCCCGCGCGAAGGGGCTGAGCGTCCCGGGCGAAATGGCGGCGGCCCAGCAGAACCTGCTGCTGTGCATGAACCTGCGCGTGGAAGGCATGAACAAGGTGGCGGCGCTGCTGCCCACGGCGCTCGGCGGCAAGGCCAAGCAGACCGGGCCCTACCTGGCAGGCGCCATGGAGACGTTCCTCGCCTCGGATGTCATCTACTCGCAACGCGTGGTGCCGCTGATCCAGCAGACGCTCGCCGCGAACGGGATCACGGGGCTCCCGACAACCGGCTCGCGCTCCCTGCCCAACCTCGGCTGGCTGGAAACCGCGACCCTGCTGACGCGCATCGGCGCGCCGTCGAGCGCGAGCTCGCAGAGCGGCGCGCTCGCGCCCGGCACCCACGGCAGCGCGCTGCTGGGGGTGAGCGTGGGCGCGACCACGCTGGAAGCGGAACCGGCGGTCAACCACGTGAGCGGCGGGAGCAGCCCGACGTTCACGGTGAACTTCGAAGACTCCGGCGAAAACCCCGAGACGAACGTCAAGGTGAGCGTCACGGTGACCGCCGCGGGCAAGCCCTACAAGGCCTCGCACGTGGTCAGCTCCACCCAGCCGGGCACCAAGTACAACGTGGAAGTCCCGGTCAAAGGCGTGCCCCTGGGGGCGCCGGCGAAGGTGGAAGCGTACGTCGAACCGGTGCCCGGCGAGACGAACGTGGAAAACAACAAGGCCAGCTTCCTGGCCATCTTCGGGGAATAGCCGAACCGGCCGGGCCCGAGCGACCGTTGCGCGCCCGGGCCGCGACGAGGGGACGGGCGTGGCGGTGGACGCAGCGGGGTCCTCAGCGGCTAACTTGTGGCGATGGCCGCATCGATCACCGACACCCAGGGCATCGTCGCCATCGCGGCCGGCGCGCTGGCACTCGTGGCGCTGGTGGGGTGCACGGCGCTGGCGATCAGCGTGCGCCGGCTGCGCAGCGCGCAGCGGCTCGTGCTCGGCGAGCAGGGGGAGCACGACGTGGTGGCCCACGCGGCGGCCATGCAGGAGGCGTTCGCGGAGCTGTACGCGTACGTCCAGGACGCCGCCTCGCGGCTGGACGAGCGCCTGGCGAACGTGGAGGTTGCGCTGCGCGGACGGATCGCGCACCGGGCGCTGGTGCGCTATGACGCCTACAACGAGCTGTCAGGGCAGCAGTCGATGTCGATCGCGCTGCTCGACGAGGAACGCTCGGGCATCGTGCTGTCGTGCATTCACCATCGTGACCAGGCGCGCGTGTACGGCAAGCAGGTGCGCGGCGGGCGCGGCGAGCTCGAGCTCTCCCCCGAGGAGGCCGAGGCCGTGCGTCTGGCGCTCGCGGACGGCGCCGGCGCCGGCGCTCCGGCCGTGGATGAGCAGTCCGCCTGAGAGCCCCGCCGAGGACTCGGACCGGCTGGGGCCCGCGGGCGCCGGTGCGGTGCGCGCGCGTGTCGGCTACCTGGGCCCGGCGGGCACGTTCAGCGAGGAGGCGCTGCTCGCCAGCGCCGAGGCCGACGCGGTCGAGCCGGTGGCGCTGGCGAGCATCTACGAGACGGTCATGTCGTTGCGTCGGGGCGAGGTCACGTGGGCGATCGTCCCGATCGAGAACTCGCTGCAGGGCTCGATCAGCGTGACCCTGGACCTGCTGGCGGACGAGGCGGGCGATCTGAAGATCGTGGGCGAGGCGCTGCTGCGGGTCAGCCACGCCCTGATCTGCGCCCGGGAGGTGCCCATGGGGGAGATCGACACGGTCATCAGCCACCCCCAGGTGCCTGGGCAGTGCACGCGCTTCCTGCGCGGCGAGCTTCCCCACGCGCGTGTGCTGCCGGCGAGCTCGACCGCCGAGGCGGTGCGGGCGGTGGTGGCGGATGGAACGCCCGGGCAGGCCGCCATCGGCACGCTGCTGGCGGCGAGCATCTACGGGGGCACGGTGGTCCGCGAGGGCATCGAGGACCGCGAGGACAACGAAACGCGCTTCGTGTGGCTGGCGGGGCCGGCGGCGGGGACCACGGCGGCGCCGCTGCGGGCGCACGGGGGCGCCGGGTGGAAGACCTCGGTGGTGTTCTGGGGCGCCGGCGCCGATCATCCGGGCTGGCTGGTGCGGTGCCTGGACGAGTTCGCCCGCCGCGACATCAACCTCACGAAGATCGAGTCGCGCCCGCGGCGCCAGGGCCTGGGGAGCTACCTGTTCTTCGCCGACCTGGCGGGGCGGGCGCAGGACGCGGCCGTGGCCGAGGCGATCGCGGGGGTGGCGGCGATGTGCGAGGAGGTGCGCGTGCTCGGCTCCTACGGCGAGGCGGCGGAGCCCGCGGAGCGGCGATCGTAGGCGCACGGGACGGGCGGCCGGCGGCGCTCGGTTGCGCGCCCGGGGCACGCCGCCGCTAGACTCCTTGGGCGCAAATGGAGTGCACAATCCCACCAGAGCCGGTGGGGTCCGTGTCGCCCTCAGAGCACCAGCGGCACGGACCTGGCACATCGCCGAGCGCGGCGATGGGCGGTCGGGTGCTCGTCCTGAACGCCACGTATGAGCCGATCAACGTGTGCACCGTGCGCCGGGCGGTCGTCCTGCTGCTCAAGGAGAAGGCCGTGCTGCTGGAGCGCGGCGGCTGGGTGCTGCACTCCGAGAGCTCTACGCTGGCGCGCCCGGTGGTGATCAGGCTCGTCTCCTACGTGAAGGTCCCGCGCGACGCCCACCGGCGCAAGATCACCCGGCGGGCGGTGTTCGCACGGGATAGCTGGACCTGCCAGTACTGCGGGTCGCGCTCCAACCTGACGGTCGACCACGTGATCCCCCGCTCCAAGGGCGGGTCCTCGAGCTGGGAGAACATCGTGGCCTCGTGCGCGCCGTGCAACCGGCGCAAGGGCGACCGCCTGCCGCGGCAGGCGGGTATGCACCCGCGCCGCGTACCCCGCACGCCGCGTGCGGAGATCTTCATCCACGTCGCCAGCCCCACGATCCCGGCGGCGTGGCTCGCGTATTTGCCGCAGGCGGCCTGAGCACGACGAAGGGCGCCACGGGGGCGCCCTTCGCGAGCTGCTCTGACTGGAAAGACCGAGAGCGACGGGCAAGGCCGGAGGGACCAGAGCCGGCGGTCGTCTCGGGGTGTCCCGGGTTGGATTCCGCTAGGCGGTCCAGCCTCCCGACCTAACGGCCGGTAACCTCCAGGGTCCCGTAAGAACTGTCACTCAACGTTTGGACCACCTCCTTTCTCTGGTGATGCCAGATTAGCGAACGGAGATGACGGGCGAGGCGCGGGGGCGATCAGCGGGCGAGGCGGGCGGGCCGGGCGCGGGGCCGGGCGGGCCGCCTCCTACTGGATGATGACGCCGAACTCCTGCGCGTAGGTGGCGCCGGGGGCGCCGGGGGCGAGCGAGGAGGGCACGGCGGCCGTGACCCCGATCCCCGTTTCGCGGTACTGGGCTTCGAGGATGTTGGCCAGGTGACCGGGCGAGGCGATCCAGGCGGAGACGATCGCCTGCGGGGTCGAGAGCTGGTAGGTGCCCCAGGCGAGGTTCTCGCCGATCACGTAGCCGGCGCTCGGCCCGGGGATGTAGCCGGTTTCCCGGATGCGGTCCACGGGGGTCTCACCGGTGGGAGACACGTGCGCGAAGTAGTCGTCGGCGATCAGTTCCTGGCAGTGGCCTTCGGCGGCCTCTTCGAGCTGCGCGCTGAGCACGAGCGGGTTCTCGCCGTTTTCAGCACGCTTGCGGTTGATGAGGCACAGGACGGCCGCGCGGACGAGCGGGATGTTGGCGGCTTCGGGGGTCAGTTCGGTGTTCTGGCAGGTGGTGGCGAGCTCGGCCGCGATGGTGGCGGCGTGGGCCGTGACGGACGTCTGCGCGGCCTGCGCGCTACCCGCTTCGGTGGCTCCTCCAGGCGCTGGGCTCGGGGGTGTTTCCGGCTTGACGCGACGCGTCTTCGGCGGACGGTCGCGGTGTGAGGAGACGGTCCTGTCCGAGCGCTTGTGAAGCGCGCGCGAGTTGCAGTGGCGGCCGGGTGTGTCCGCGCGCCGGTCCAGTCGCGCCGAGCTCTTGGCGCACGCGGGCTGAGCGCCGCGTGGTGGGGTGCCGCCGGAGCGGGCGGCCGACGCGGAGGAGACCGCGACGGAGGCGCTGAGAACGACGCAGCAGAGGAGTGACAGGACGGTTCTCGGGAGGTTGCGGGGGGCGGGCACCCTCAGCCTGTCGGACGGTCACCTGCTCTCTCTGAGCGCCACGCAGTCAATCTGGACGGGTGGGAGTAGTTCGCACGAAACTCTGCACGCGTGCCGTAAGCGCCCTCGGGGTTTTCCGCGGACCGCGCGGATTCTCCGGGCGTGTGGGACGAGCGACGGTCTGGAAAGCGCGGGGCGCCGTCAGTCGAGGCCCGCTGCGGGGTCCTCGTCCGGTGCGTCATCAACGCCCGGCTCCGCGCCCTGGAGCGCGATGTCCCCTCCAGGCTCGGCTTCCGCACCGACACCCAGCTCGGCGTCCTCGCCCGCGTCCACGACCAGTGCCACCGCGCTGACGACGTCCTCCTCCTTGAGGTTCATGACCCGCACACCGGTGGCCGAGCGTCCCTGCTGGGAGATCCCGGCGACGCCGGTTCGCTGGACCATGCCGCCGACGCTGATGAACACCAGGTCCTGGTGCTCGCGCACCACCAGCGCGCCGGCGAGAGCGCCCTTCTGCTCGGTGAGCCCGATCGTCTTGACGCCTTTGGCGCCGCGGTTGGTCTTGCGGTACTGGCTGATCTGGGTGCGCTTGCCGTAGCCGTTCTCGGTGACCACCAGCAGGTCCATGTCGTCGCGGGCGACGTCCATGGCGATCACGCGTCCGCTGTTGCCCACGTCCATGCCGCGCACGCCCGTGGTGTCGCGCCCCATCGAGCGCACGTCGGACTCGGCGAAGCGGACGGTGAGGCCGGCGCGGGAGACCATGATGACCTCGTCGTTGGGGTCGACCGGGCGCACTGCGAGCAGCTCGTCGTCGTCGCGGATGTTGATCGCGATGATGCCGTCGGCTTTGATCGGCGTGTTGTAGGCCGCGAGCTCGGTCTTCTTGACGGTGCCGCTCGTGGTGGCGAACACGAGGAACTGGGCCTCCGTGAAGTCCCGCGTGGAGACAACCGCCTGAATGCGCTCGCCTTCGCGCAGCGGCAGGATGTTCACGAGCGCACGGCCCTTGGCGGTGCGCTGCGCCTCGGGCAGCTCGTAGACCTTGGAGCGGTACACCTTGCCGCGGTTGGAGAAGAACAGCAGGTAGTCGTGCGAGGAGCACACGAAGAGGTGCTCGATGAAGTCGCCGTCCTTCATGTCCATACCGGTCACGCCACGCCCGCCGCGCTGCTGCTGGCGGTAGGTGGCGAGGGGCAGGGACTTGATGTAGCCGGTGCTGGTGATCGTGATCACCATCTGCTGGTCGGCGATCAGATCCTCGATGTCGATCTCATCCTCGGAGGCGCTAATCTCGGTGCGGCGCTCGTCGCCGAAGCGCTCGGCGATCTCGGTGAGCTCCTCCCTGATGACGGCCATCACGCGCGTCTCGTCGCCGAGGATGGCCCGCAGCTCGGCGATCCGCTCGGTGACGTCGGCGTGCTCCTGTTTGATCGAGTCGGCCTCGAGTGCCGTGAGCTGGGAGAGGCGCAGGTCGAGGATGGCGGTCGCCTGGATGGCGCTGAGGGAGAAGCGCGCGATCAACTGCTCGCGCGCGCTGTCGCGGTCGCGCGAGCCGCGGATCAGCTCGATGATCTCGTCGAGGTGCTCGAGCGCCGTCAGCAGCCCCTCGAGGATGTGCGCCCGCGCCTCCTTCTCGGAGAGCTCGTGCTTGGTGCGGCGCACGATCACCTCGCGCTGGTGGGCGACGTAGGCCTCGATCGCTTCGCGCAGGTTGAGGGTGCGCGGCACGCCGTCGACGAGCGCCACCATGTTCACGCCGAAGGTGGTCTGCATGGGCGTGTGCTTGTAGAGCTTGTTGAGCACCACCTTGGGGATGGCGTCGCGCTTGAGCTCGATCACGAGGCGCATGCCGCGCTTGTCGGACTGGTCGACGATGTCGGAGATCTCGGAGATGCGTTTGTCGTTGGCGAGGTCGGCGATCTTCGTCACGAGGTTGCCGTCGCCCATCTTCTTGACCATGAACGGCAGCTCCGTCACCACGATCGCCTCCTTGCCGTGGCTGAGGGGCTCGATGTGGGCACGCGCCTGCACGCGTACGCGTCCGCGCCCGGTCTCGTAGGCGTCGCGAATGCCGCCGCGGCCGAGGATGATCCCGCCCGTCGGGAAGTCCGGGCCCTTGATGTGGCGCATGAGACCCTCGACCTCTATGCCCGGATCCTCGATGTAGGCGATCGTGGCGTCGATCACCTCCCGCAGGTTGTGCGGCGGGATGTTCGTGGCCATGCCCACCGCGATGCCGGACGAGCCATTGACGAGCAGATTGGGGAGGCGCGAGGGGAGCACCAGCGGTTCGCGCCGCGAGCCGTCGTAGTTCTGCGCGAAGTCGACCGTGTCCATGTCGAGGTCGCGGAGCATCTCCGTGGCCACGCGCGTGAGGCGGGCCTCGGTGTTGTGGCTGACGAATCCGTTCGTCAGGAACGAGTGATCGTCGGTGTCGACACGCAGCGAGTAGACCGGCTGTACGCCGGCAGGCTCCACGGACGCGACCTTGGCGTAGTAGTAGTCGCCGCTGACCGGCTCCAACAGCGCTGGCGTATCGACTCCCAGCTGCTCTAGCACTGCCGTCGAGGACGCCGAGATCTGGCCGGCTCCATTCCGGAGATGCCTGCTGCCGACAGCTGCGAGACCGGTCAACCGCTCGTCGACGACAGCCGATCGGTTCATCGCGACTCGCTCACCTGGACGCAGCTCTCCGAGCAGTCGCCAGAGCAGAAGCGGCATGCCAGCAAGCTCAACGATGCACAGCACCGGATGGTTGGCGGTCCCTGTCAGCTCAAAGCCCTCGACCGTGCGCAGCGTCAGCGCTCGGTGCTCTCCCGAATGGAAGAGGACCGATGCGTGTACGGGGCGACCCAGGCGATCGAGCACCTCGATATCGATTGGTGTGTCGGAGTTGGCGGTGGCATCCGGTGCGATGGCGTCGATGCGCACGGTGCCAGCGTTGGTGCGCACAAGCGTGTGCCCTGCGACGCAGTAGCGCATGGCGGCGGCTGGGTCGTCGTCGATAGAGCCGAAGTTGCCCTGACCATCGACGAGCTCGTAGCGCATCGAGAACTCCTGAGCCATGCGCACGAGCGTGTCGTAGATGGCCGAGTCGCCGTGCGGGTGATAGTTGCCCATCACCTCGCCGACGATCTTGGCGCACTTGGCGTAGGGACGGGTGGGCCCGAGGCCGAGCTCGCTCATCGCGTAGAGCACGCGGCGGTGGACCGGCTTCAGGCCGTCGCGTACGTCGGGCAGGGCACGCCCGACGATGACGGACATGGCGTAGTCGAGGTAGGCGGTGCGCATCTCCTCCTCGAGCGCACGCGGTTCGACGTTGCCGCCGCTGATCACGTCAGCGCTGGCGATGCTTGATCACCCCCTCAGACATCGAGGTTGACGACGGCGCGGGCATTCTCCTCGATGAAGGCACGCCGTGGCTCGACCTGGTCGCCCATGAGCATCGAGAAGATGCGGTCGGCGACGGCGGCGTCCTCGAGCGTGACCTGGGCGAGCGTGCGGGTGGCGGGCGCCATCGTGGTTTCGCCGAGCTGGTCGGCGTTCATCTCGCCGAGGCCCTTGAAGCGCTGCAGTTTGATGCCCTTCTGGGCAACCGCCATGACGGCCGGGTGCAGCGCCTCGAACGAGGCTGCGGTCTCGCGCGCGTCGCCGAGGCGGACCTCGAAGGGCGCCGTGCCGGCGAGCTCCACGAGCTGTGCGTGGACGCGCACGAGCTGGCGATACTCCTGCGAGTCGAAGAGGCTTCGCTTGATGGTGTGCATGCGAGCGAACCCACTGCTGGCTTCGACGGCGCGGATGCGCAGCTCGAGCGGGTCGGCTGCGACCAGCTCGGTCGCGTGGGTGTCCCCGTCCAGCCCGGCGCGCTCGAGCAACTCGATGGCGGCGTCGGCGCCGAGCGCCTGCTCGGCGAGGAGCGAGGACTCTTCCAGGAACTCGACGACCTCGTTGCCGTGCGCGGCGCGCAGCGAGGAGCACCAGCCCTGGTACTGCTTGAGCAGGCGGCTGAAGCGCTGCCACCGGGCCTCGGTCAGCTTGAACTGGCTCCCGTGGCGGTCGAACACCTCGAACTTCTCCCACTTGTCGGCGAGCAGGATGTCTTCCAGCTCGGAGTCCTTCTCGATGTAGCGCTCGCGTGAGCCCTGCTTGAGCTTGTACAGCGGGGGCTTGGCGATGTAGACGTAGCCTGCTTCGATCAGCTCCTGCATCTCGCGGAACAGGAGGGTGAGGACGAGCGTCCTGATGTGGGCGCCGTCGACGTCGGCGTCGCACATGATGACGACCTTGTGGTAGCGCGCGTTCTCGATGTTGAACTCGTCGCGCACGCCTGTGCCGATGGCTGTGATGAGGGCCTGGATCTCGGTGTTCTGGAGGACCTTGTCGATGCGCGACTTCTCGACGTTGAGGATCTTGCCGCGCAGCGGCAGCACGGCCTGGGTTTCGCGGTCGCGGCCCTGCTTGGCGGAGCCGCCGGCGGAGTCGCCCTCGACCACGAACAGCTCGGCGAGGGACGGGTCCTTGACCGAGCAGTCGGCGAGCTTGCCCGGCAGCGTGGAGTTCTCGAGCGCGGACTTGCGCCGCGTCAGATCGCGCGCCTTGCGTGCGGCCTCCCGCGCTCGTTGCGCCTGGACCGCCTTCATGATCACCGCCCGCGCCTCGCTGGGGTTCTCCTCGAGGAACTCCCCGAGCCCCGTGTTGACGATCGACTCGACGAAGCCGGCCATGCCCGGGTTGCCGAGCTTGGTCTTGGTCTGCCCCTCGAACTGGGGATCGCGCAGCTTGACGGAGACCACGGCCGTGAGCCCCTCGCGGACGTCCTCGCCCGACAGGTTGTCCTCTTTCTCCTTGAGCAGGCTGTGGTCGCGCGCGTACTTGTTCAGCGTCCGCGTCAGCGCCGAGCGGAAGCCGCTCATGTGCGAACCGCCCTCGCGGGTGTTGATGTTGTTCGCGAACGAGTGGATCGAGTCCTGGTAGGAGGAGTTCCACTGCAGCGCGACCTCAGCGGCGCCTTCCTCTGACTCGCCGGTGAAGAAGATGACCTTGCGATGGACGGTGTCCTTGTTCTCGTTCAGATACGAGACGAAGTCCTCGATCCCGCCCTCGTACTGGAACTCCGCGGCGTGGCCCTCGCCGCGCTCATCGATGATCGAGATCTTCAGGCCGCGGGTCAGGAAGGCGGTCTCGCGCAGGCGCTCCTCGAGCGTGTGGAAGTCGAAGTCGAGCGTCTCGAAGATGTCGGCGTCGGGGAGGAACGTGACCGAGGTGCCGGTCCCGGCCGCGGGGTCGAGGGCCTCGCCCTTGAGCAGCTCCGACTGGGGCGCTCCGCGTGAGTATTCCTGCGAGAAGACGTGGCCGTCGCGGCGAATCTCGATGTCGAGGCGCTCGGACAGCGCGTTGACGACCGACACGCCGACGCCGTGCAGACCGCCGGAGACCTTGTAGCCGCCACCCTCGCCGAACTTTCCGCCGGAGTGCAGCACGGTCAGCACGACCTGCACCGCGGGCAGGCCCTCCTTGTCCATCATCGCGACCGGGATCCCGCGGCCGTTGTCGACCTCCGTGACCGAGTTGTCGGGGTGGATCGTGACCGAGACCTCGCTGCAGAAGCCGGCGAGCGCCTCGTCGACGGAGTTGTCGACGAGCTCGTAGACGAGATGGTGCAGGCCCAACACGCCGGTCGAGCCGATGTACATGCCGGGGCGCAAGCGGACCGCCTCGAGACCCTCGAGGACGGTGATGTCCTGGGCGTCGTAGTCGGCCGAGCCGCCGCCCATCGACGGGTCGTTTACGCCGCCCTTGCCCGTGCTCTCTTCAGAGCTGTCGCTGCCTGCTGCCAATGGCCCTCCAATGACGTGAGAACGCCCCGGATTCCGGGGGCGCGAGGTCCACGGCCGGGGCGAAATTGCTGTACCCAGAAGGATAGCATGACGGGCTCCTTCCACCGGGCTCTCAGGTGGCCTAAATCCCTGCAAAATGGCGGGAAACGGACCGTCGAGTGGTCTTCTGGCTCAGCCGGTTCGACAGCGCAGCTCGCGGATGCGCTCGGAGCCGAGCTCCTGGTTGAGCCGGACGATCAGCTCGCCGGCCATCAGGTTGAGCTCCTGCGCCCACACGGCGGCATTGCAGGTGACCGTCAGCACTCCGTCTCGCTCGCCCGTGGGGCTGGCGCAGGCGGCGATCGCATCGCCGGCCGTGCGCTCCCAGACCTCCTGCACGCGCGCGAGCGTGCTCGCCGGCGCGAGCGTGCCCGTCAGCTCGTGCAGGGCGCTGGCGAGCGAACGGGGGGCGGCCCTCAAGAGAGGCTCCTCACGCGGCGAGCGCCTCCTGCAGGACGGTCCCGGGAGAGATGCGCAGGCGCGCCACCGACGCGTCCATCGCTCCGGGCACGTGTGCGAGGTCGGTGGTGGCGATCACGCTCTGCCCGTCGGCGCGCAGCTCGCTCGCGAGCAGCTCGCGGCGCTCGCCGTCGAGCTCGCTCATGACGTCGTCGAGCAGCATGAGCGGCGTGCGCCGGCGCTCATGCGCGAGCACCGCGCGCTCGGCGAGCAGCAGGGCGAGGAGCGCCAGACGCTGCTCGCCCTGGGATCCGTAGACGCGCAGCTCGCGCCCGTCGCGCAGGACGGCGAGCTCGTCGCGGTGGGGCCCGTGGCCGGTGAAGCCGCGCTCGAGATCGCCAGGCAGACGCTCGCGCAGCTCGGCCACGTACTGCTCGACGTCGAGTGCCCGCGAGCGTGGCCGATACACGAGGCTCAGCTCGCCGCTGCATCCGAGCTGCGCGGCGCGGCGCGCGAACGGCTCGGCGAGCAGCTCGAGGGCGGCGGCGCGGTGCGCGCACAGCTCGAGGGCGGCGGCGGCCAGCTCGTGATCCCAGGTTGACAGCGACGCGTCCGAAGCCCGCCGCGAGCGGATGCGGGCGAGCAGGGCGTTGCGTTGGGCGAGGACGCGCGAGTATTGCCTACGGGTATCCGCCCGGGCGGGCCAGATGGCGGCGACCACCTGGTCGAGGTGCGCGCGCCGAACGGCCGGGGGACCCTTGAGAAGCTCGAGCCTGTCGGGCAGGAACACGCTCACCAGCGGCCTGTTCTCGACCTCGAGCAGTCGCTCGACGTTCGCGCCGTCGGCGCTCATGCGCTTGACCGGCTTGTCTGGAGGCCCGCCCACCCCGAGTGCGCCGAAGCCGACGGACAGCTCGTGCGGGCGCGTGCCGTCCAGCAGGCGGATGGTGACGCGGGCGGCGTGGGCTCCAAACCGCACGAGCTCGCGGTCGTTGCGCGTTCGCGGGGAGCGCCCGGTGCAGCCGAAGTACACCGCCTCGAGCAGGTTGGACTTGCCCGCCCCGTTGGGGCCGTGGACGACCGTCAGCCCCGCGCCGAGTCCGGCCTCGGCGCGGGCGTAGGTGCGGAAGTCGCGCATCTGCACGCTGAGGACCCGCACTAGTAACCCGCGGCGCCGCGTGTGACGTCAGGGTCAAGCAGGTCAAGGACGCAGGGAGCGTGGCGTGCTACGCACGCGAGCGACCGAGGACGCGGAGATGCGCCGGCCATGACGTCACACGTTCAGGCGGATGGGCATGATCAGGTATACGAAATCGCCGGCGTCCGGTGATTCGATCAGGCCGGGGCGCAGGGGGCTGATGAGCTTCAGCACCAGCTCGTCCGACTCCACGCTCTCGAGCCCGTCACGCAAGAACTCCGGGTTGAAGCCGATCTCGAAAGGCTCCCCGTGGAAGGGGATCGGGATGGCCTCACTCGCCTCGCCCACGTCGGGGGTCTGTGCGGACACGTTCAACGAGCCCTCGCTGAAGCTCAGGCGCAGCGGCGCGTTCTTCTGCGCCAGCAGGCTGATGCGACGAACGACGTCCGTCAACTCGGCGCTCGCGAGCCGCAGCTCGTGCTCGACGGTCTCGGGCAGGAGCTGCCGGTAGTTCGGGAACTGGCCGTCGATCAGGCGCGAGGACAGCGTGACCTCGCCGAGCTCGAAGATCGCCTGGTTCTGCCCGACGCTCACAGCGACCGTGTCGAAGGGCGTTTGCTGGGCGATCCGTACGAGCTCCTGCAGCGCGCGGGCGGGAACGTTGGCCTCGAGGCTCCCCTGCAGCGGCGACTCGAGCGCCGTCTGCTTGACGCTCAGCCTGTAAGAGTCGGTGGCGACCATGCGCAGCTCCTGCCCGGAGGCGGAGATGAGGATGCCGGTGAGCACCGGGCGCGTCTCGTCTTTGGAGGCCGAGCGGGCGACCCGGTTGATGGTCTCCACGAAGGCCTCCGCGGGGAGCGCCACGCGGGTGTCGTCGGCGGGAGAGGGCAGTGAGGGGAAGTCCTCGGTTCTGAGCGTCCGTAGATGGAAGGTGGCCGAGCCGCAGATCAGCTCGACGTCCTGCTCGGCGGTTCTGAGCTCGATCGTGAGGGTGGCCGCCGGCAGCGACCGGGTGACATCGAGCAACAGGCGGGCGGGGAGCACGGTTGAGCCCGGGCGGACCACCTCCGCCTGGAGCGGGACGCGCAGCCCGATCTCCATGTCGGTGGCGAGCAGCTCCGGCGAGGAGTCGGGCGAGGCGGAGATCATTACGCCGGAGAGAGCCTGCACGGCGCTGCGCGAGGACGCCACGCGAGCGGTGGTTTGGAGTTGGGTGAGCAGGTCTGCGGTGGAGAGGGAGAGCTTCATGACGGCATCTTGGGAAAGGGAGAGTGGTAGTAGTGGCTGTGGATATGTGGGTTTGGGTGTGGGAGCGGGAAAGGCGTGGCTGAACGGTGGATGGCGCTGTGGATAGCTGGGTGGAAGTCTCTCAAGATGGGCGGTCGGCGGGGTCCTGGCGATCGAGTTCGCCTGAGCGGTCGAGCAGATGGCGGAGGTTGTCCACAGCTTCACGCGAGCTCTGGTCGGTGTCGAGGTGTGCGGAGGTGCGCCGCCAGGCGTGGAGCACGGTGGTGTGGTCGCGCCCACCGAACTGCCGGCCGATGGCGGGCAGCGACTCCCCTGTGAGCTCACGGGCGAGATACATGGCGAGCTGTCGCGGCCAGGCGACGCGCTTGGTGCGGGTGGGGGAGAGCAGCTCGGTGGGAGAGACGTCGAAGTGCTTGCAGATGGCGGCCTGGATCTCGAGGACGGTGCGGGGGCGTTGCCCGCGGGCGTTGCTCTCGGGGTAGAGGCTGTCGAGCACTTCGCGTGCGAGCTCGGCGGTGAGCGCCCGGCGCGTGAGCGAGCTGAACGCAACGATGCGAATGAGCGCGCCCTCGAGGGCGCGCACGTTGGAGGTGACACGTGCGGCGATCTCACCGAGCGCCTGGTCGTCCGCGAGCGAGATGCCGTCGTGGTGCGCCCGCTTGCGCAGGATGGCCAGACGGGTGGTGAGCTCTGGGGGTTTGATGTCGGCCACGAGCCCGGCCTGAAAGCGCTCGCGGAGGCGGTCCTCGAGGGCTTGGAGGTCACGCGGCGGGCGGTCGGAGGTGAGCACGATCTGGCGCCCGCCGTCGTGAAGGGCGTTGAAGGTGTGGAAGAACTCCTCCTCTGTCTTGGTCTTGCGCTCGAGGAACTGGACGTCGTCGATGAGCAGCACGTCCACGTCGCGGAAGCGCAGCTTGAAGCCCTCCGTGTGTCCGGCGGCGAGCGCGCCGAGGAACTCGTTGGTGAAGGCCTCGCCGGTCGTGCAGCGGACGGTGAGCTCGGGGTTGTGCATGAGCAGGAGGTTGGCGATGGAGCTCAGCAGGTGTGTCTTGCCGACGCCGGGGGGGCCGCAGATGAACAACGGGTTGTAGGCCTGCGCGGGCAGCTCCGCGACAGATAGCGAAGCGGCGTGGGCGAGGCGGTTGCAGTCGCCGATCACGAACTGGTCGAAGGTGAGCTTGGGGTTGCCGAGTGGTCCACCGAGCGAGGACGGCGGCAGCTCGGCGGGGACTCGAGCGCGACTGCGCAGTGGGACGGCCGGCGAGCGCGTGTGCCCGCCCGGCGAATGCCGGTCGACCTGAGCCGAGGTGGAATCGGGCGAGGCGAGCAGCTCGACGACGATCTCGGGGCCGAGCGAGAGCTCCACGCTGGCCTGGATCACCCTGCCGAAGCGCTCGCGCACCCAGCGGCACGCGTGCGCCGGAGCTTCGATCAGCAGCGTGCTCTCGGTGAGCTCGACCGCGCGCAGCGGGTCGAGCCACATACGGTAGGTCGGCTCGTCGACGATGAGGGCAAGCTGGGCTTGTACTCGCGACCAGATGTGATCGAGCTCGTGGCTCACGGCAGCGTCGACCCGCTCCTGTCCTGGAGATTGCGCTGAGACGTATTCGAAGGAGGACCCGGGGGCCCGGTCGGGCGACTATAGCCAACGCCTACGGGAGCCCGCGAGGCCGACCCGCATTTGGCGGGAAAAATCGGCGGGCGGCACTCGGCAGACGCATGGCGCGCTGGAGGAGCCGAGGACTCCTATACTTCCACCGGCTATGAAGCGCACCTACCAGCCAAAGAAGCGCAAGCGGGCACGCACACACGGGTTCCGCGCGCGCATGGCCACACGCGCGGGGCGGCTGACCCTGAAGCGCCGCCGCGTCAAGGGGCGCAAGCGCCTCTCCGCCTGAGGCCGGTGGCTTGGGTGGCGACGTGGGGCTGCGCTCGATGAACCCGCGCGCAGCTGGCCGGGGGCGGCTCTCGCGCAGCGCGGAGTTCGAGCGCGTCTACCGACACGGTCGCTCCACGGCCAACCGCCACCTGGTGCTCTACAGCTTTCCGAACACCTCGACGCAGCGACCGCGGCTGGGGCTCTCGGTGTCTCGCAAGGTCGGGGGCGCCGTGCAGCGCAACCGGCTCAAGCGTCTCTTGCGCGAGGCGTTCTCCGAGGCCGAAGGCCACCTACGCCCGGGACAGGACATCGTCGTCGTGGCCCGCCCGCCGGCCGATGAGCTGGCCGAGCGCGAGGGCCTCGCCGGCGTTCAGGCGGCGCTCACGGAGTTGATCGGACAGGCGGGCCTGCGCGAGGACGCGCCGGGCGCCAACGGTGGGACGAGCGCATGAGCTCGTCCGGGCCACCACCCAGCGGAGTGCCCGCCGTGCATGGATTCGAGCGCGTCGCCCGCGCGATCGTCGTCGCGCCCATCGTCATCTACCAACGTGTGATCTCACCGGCGATCCCGAGGCGCTGCAAGTACGAGCCGACATGCTCGCGCTATGCGGTGGAGGCGATCCGGGAGTACGGCATACTTAAGGGCCTGGTGCTCGCTGGGTGGCGCCTGCTCAGGTGCAACCCGTGGAGCCTCGGCGGATACGATCCGGTCGAGGCCCAGCGAGTGTTCAGGATTGGTCCCGACACCGGCGGCTGAGCGCGTCAGCGCGCGCACGCGCAGCCGGCGGGCGGCCTGAACGCATCAGCGTTACCCACCTGCCGATCCCCACCACCGCCCGAGACCTACCAGACCATGCTCATCTTCGCCAACGTGATCGAGGACGCATTCTCGCCCCTGATCAAGGTGTTCGAAGAAATCATGGTCTTCATCCACAACAGCGTTGTGGGTGGGAGCTGGGGTCTCGCGATCGTCGGGCTGACGGTGCTGGTCCGAGCTGTCCTCGTGCCGCTGACCTACCGGCAGCTCAAGTCCATGCAGGAGATGCAGAGGCTCGCGCCCGAGATGCAGGCGCTGAAAGAGAAGTACAAGGACGACAAGCAGCGCCAGCAGCAGGAGCTGATGAAATTCTACAAGGACAAAGGAATCAATCCTTTGGCATCCTGCCTGCCCCTGCTCCTGCAGTTCCCGGTGTTCATCTCGCTGTTCTACATGCTGCGCACCGACCTGAAGAAGCACATCTGCGGGCCCCAGATGGTCACCTACTACAACGCGCATCCCAGCTTTGCGCACACCTACAACGCGAGCCACCCCGTCGCGACGTTCGCCAAGCTGCCAGCCAAGTTCGTCGAACAGACGGTGTGCAACACGGTTGCTCCGGGTTCGGCCAAGTTCCTGTTCATCCCCGACATCACCGCCAAGGCCACCGGCGTGGCGCTCGTGGTGCTGATCACGCTGTACGTCGGCTCGCAGCTGGCCTCCACGTTCATCGCCACGGCCACCGCGGATCCCAACCAGCGCTGGCTGTTCCTGCTGCTGCCGGTCGTGTTCGTCGTGATCCTCTATCGCTACCCGGCCGGTCTGCTGGTCTACTGGATCACCACCAATCTGTGGACGATCGGCCAGCAGTCCATCATCCGCCGACGCCTACCACCGCCCGAACGACCACCGAAGCCAGCCAACGGCAAGCCCAGCCGATCCTTGCGCCAGGTGGTCGCCGAGGCCACCGGGGGCACCGCCAGCGCGCCGAAGGCGGAGGTCGCCGCTGCGCCGGCTACGGCCTCTGCCGGCGGGCCGCCGCCGCGCTCGCCCCGCAAGAAGAAGAAACGCTCGGGCAGGAGACGATGAGCAGCCCCGAGGACCGCACACCGGACCCGCAGGACGAAGAGCTCGAGCCGGCGGAGCTGCTGGAGGAGCTGCTGGAGGAGGTCGCCGACGGCCTGCGCCTCGAGGTGGACGTCGAGGTCGTGGAGCAGGACGGGATCCTCGCCGGACGGCTCGAGGGCGAGGACGTGGGATTGCTGATCGGCAGGCACGGCCAGACGATCGACGCCGTCCAGCACCTGGCGCAGCGCATCGTCTTTCCCGACGGGCCGTCGTCGGTGCGGGTCGTGATCGACGCGAATGGCTACCGCGACCGTCGGGCGCAGGCCCTGCGGGGCGAGGCCGACGATGCCGCCGACCAGGCTGTCAGCTCGGGACAGGCCGTCGAGCTCGACCCGCTGCCGCCGTTCGAGCGGCGGATCGTGCACGAGTACCTGCGCGAGCGAGGCGACGTCGAGACCCACAGCGAGGGTGACGAGCCTCAGCGCTACCTCGTGGTCACACCGCACTCCAGCTGAGCACTACCACGAAGAATGCGGTCCAGCGGAGCGTTTCACGGGAAACACTCTGGCCGCCGTGGTTCGCAGTGACGGGCCCGGAGCCGGACGCCCCCTGGGATCTCGCCGGTCGGCTGACCGGCGATCAGCGCGGGCAGATCGAGCGCGTGCTGGCCGTGCTGGAGAGCGACGAGCACGCACCGACGAGCGCCCGCGCGCGAGAGCAGGCGCTGCGCGTGCACGTGATGGACTCGCTGGTGGCGCTCGAGCTCGAGGCGGTGCGGACGGACGGGCGGATCATCGACCTCGGCAGCGGCGCCGGCTTTCCGGGCGTGGGCCTCGCGATCGCGCTGCCACGAGCGCAGGTCAGCCTGGTCGAGAGCCAGGGACGCAAGTGCGAGTTCCTGCGGCGCCTGTGCGCGGCCGCCGAGCTCGAGAACGTGCGCGTGATCCAGGCGCGAGCCGAGGAGTGGAGCGCGGGCCTCGCCTCGGGCGACGTGGCGTTGGCGCGCGCATTGGCGGCGCAGCCGGTGGTGCTCGAGTACGCGGCGCCCCTGCTGCGTGTGGGAGGGACCCTCGTCGACTGGCGCGGCCGGCGCGAGCGTCAGTCCGAGCAGGAAAGCGACGCGGCGGCAGCGGTGTTGGGGTTGCGCAGGGAGCAGGTGCTCAAGGTGCACCCGTTCGCGGGGGCCACAGACCGTCATCTGCACGTGTTCGTGAAGGTCCAGGAGACGCCCGCGCGCTTCCCCAGGCGCGCCGGGGTCGCGCGCAAGCGCCCGCTTGGCGGGTGAGAGGCCCCCGTGGAGCTCGATATTGGCCCCAGTTTGGCCGCGACCGCCAACCACGCGGCGGCGATCGGCGCTAGCGTGCGCGCCATGGGCACGGTCTACGCGGTGGTCAACCAGAAGGGCGGGGTGGGCAAGACGACCACGGCGGTGAACGTGGCGGCATGCGTTGCCGAGGCCGGGTACGAGACGCTCGTCGTTGACGTCGACCCGCAGGCGAACGCGACCGTCGCCCTGGGTATCGCGCGCACGCAGGTGCCCGGGCTCTACGAGGTGCTGGCGGGGCAGGCATGCGCACAGGAGGCGCTCGTCGACTCGCCGATCCCGGGCCTGCGCGCCCTGCCCGCCGGCCCCGGCCTGGCCGGGGCGAACATCGAGCTGCCGCGCATCGACGGCTACGAGCAGCGGCTGCGCGAGTGCCTGGCGCCGGTGCGGGCGGGCTTCCGCTACATCCTGCTCGATTGCCCGCCGTCGCTGGGGCCGCTCACGGTCGCGGCGCTGGTGGCGGCGGACAGGGTGATCGTGCCCGTGCAGACGGAGTATCTGGCGCTCGAGGGGCTCGCGGGTCTCCTGGAGACGCTCGAGCTCGTGCGTAGCGAGCTGAACCCGGGGCTCACCGTCGCGGGGATGCTCCTGACGATGCACGACGGCCGCACCCGCCTCGGGCAGGATGTCGAGCGGGAAGTGCGGGCGCACTTCCCGGAGCTGGTGTTCGACACGGTGATCCCGCGCAACGTGAGGGTGGGAGAGGCTCCCAGCTACGGTTTGCCGGTGACCCATCACGATCCACACAGCGCCGGCGCGGAGGCGTATTTCGAGCTGGCCAAGGAGGTGGCGGCGCGTGGCTAAGCCGCGGCCTGGAATGGGGCGCGGCCTGGGCGCGATCCTCGCGGTGTCGGCGGAGGGCGCCCGGCGCAGCGAGGAGCAGTTGCGCGAGCTTCCGGTGGAGCAGATCTCGCCCAACCCGAGGCAGCCCCGCCGCAGCTTCGACGAGGAGTCGTTGCAGGCGCTGGCGAGCTCGCTGGGCGAGCACGGCGTGCTGCAGCCGGTGCTCGTGCGCCCGGCGCCGGGCGGCTACGAGCTGGTGGCGGGCGAGCGCCGATGGCGTGCGGCGCGCCTCGCGGGACTGTCGAGCATCCCGGCGATCGTCCGCGAGCGCGAGGACACCGAGGCGCTGGAGGCGGCGCTGGTGGAGAACATGGCGCGCGAGGACCTCAACCCGATTGAGGAGGCGCGGGCGTGCGCGGCGCTGGTGGAGGAGCTGGGGCTCACGCGCGAGGACGTCGGCCGGCGCGTCGGGCGCAGCCGCGTGGCGGTGAGCAACCTGATGCGCCTGCTCGACCTGCCCGACGAGGCGATCGAGCTCGTGCAGGCGGGCGCGCTCAGCGAGGGCCATGGCCGGGCGGTGCTGCTCGTCGCCGACCACGGCGAGCGCCGTAGGCTGGCGCGCGAGGCGGCCGCCGAGGGCTGGTCGGTGCGGGTGACCGAAGAGCGCGCCCGCGCGAGCAACGCGCCGGCGTCCGCCCGCGCCGCACCGCGGCGAGCGCACCCGCGCGGCGTCCACCCCGATCAGGAGCATGCGGCGCGCGAGATCGCACAGGCGCTGGGCGCGGCGCTGGGCGCGGACGTGCAGGTGAAGCCTACGCGCGACGGCCGCTACAGCGCCGAGCTGTCGTTCTCGACGCCCGAGGAGGCGCTCGAGCTCGCACGCCGCATTCAGCCCCACGCGGTTGCGTAGAATCAGCGTCGAGGGCGATTAGCTCAGTTGGTTAGAGCGCTTCTCTGATAAGGAAGAGGTCCCAGGTTCGAGTCCTGGATCGCCCACTGAGCTTGTCGTGGCATGCACCACGGGCGCGCCAACCCGATGGGTGGGACAGCTGCATTCGGCTTATTGGTCGCGCGCCGGAATCGGCTCAGCTAGCGCAGCGCGCCCGGCAGGCGCGGGGAAGGGGTCGGCGAAGTACTGGGTCTCATGCGTTACGAGACCGTCGGTGATCTCCATGATGCTGACCGAGTATGTGGGCACGCCGTCGTAGGTGATCACGCACTCGCTCACCCACAGGTCGCCGCCGCCCAGGATCCGGCGAATGGTGAAGTGGCGCTCGGCCGGATGCCCCCCACGTTGCGCTTGAATCCTCGACCGGCCTCTGAAGCGCTCGCCGGATTGCGGGTAGTCCAGAATCGCGTCTGCAGCGTAGATCGCGTGCTCAGCGTCGCCATCCCCGCGCTCGGAGGCATCCCAGTGCTGCCGGATCTGAGCCCGGATATCGTCGTCACGATCGATTGCGCTGTTCACCCGTGAGCGTCTCGCGACCGGCAGGAATGACGCTGGCTTGCACGGCCGATGTCATCCGTATCACTGCCGACTAGGAATAGCGAAATCAACGCCTAGATTTCTCCTGGTAGCCCACCTAGTGCCCGGCTGCAGCTGCGCGAGACGAGTTTTGCCGAGCCTCGGCGTAGAGCGGCTCGGGGGCCATGTCAGCTCCGTTTGGCCAGGTGATGGTCCCAGCCTCGACATCCACTGCCACACGCGCGAAGTAATCGGGATCGCGCAGCGGCTCGAAAACACCTCGCCACTCGCGTCCCGCGAAGTCGACCTCGCCGACTGTTCCGTCGTCGAAGGTCAGGCGCAGTCGGAACTCGCCGTTGACCTCGACACCGATGACGTCGTGCAGTTGCTCCACGAAAGCCATGTTACGCCAGGGCATCGATTGGCGCCATCGGCTCGTCCTGTCGTGCGCGCTCCCAGTTTGCTGCCAGCTCGCCCTCGTGCAGGAGCGCCCACTCTGCGATCAGCACGAGCGCACGCCGCGGAAGCGAGCCCGTCAACCGCCCTTGTAGCCTGCAGGAGGGCCCTCCTGCGGGCCGAGCACGGATGCGAACGCGGCGGAGTAGACATCGAAGCGCGGCTGCCATGTGTCGGGGGCCGGGTCGAGTCCGAGGAGACGGTCAAGGCACGTATCCCAGCCGGCGGCGTTCCGAGCCGCGGTGCCGGGAGCCAATTCGTCGACGAGAACCAGCCGTGTCCCGCCGTGGTCATCCGGAGCCAGCTCGAAGCGCAACGTCTCATCCGCCCAGGTGAATGCGAGAGCCGTGGGCTCGTCCACCTCGAGCACTTCGCCGGTGAGCGTCATATCGATGACCTCCGGCGGGAAGGGGAACGTGATGGCGGCACCGATCTCCCAGCGGCCGCCCTCCACGATCACGTCGCAGGGGAACCATGACCGGAGCTGCTCACGATCGGTAAGGGCCTGCCAGACGACCGGCGGCGGATCGGGGAGCTGCCGTTCCAGGCGTACGGCGGGGCGAGGGCCGTCGGTGATCAGTGTCGCGTCGTTCATGGCGTCCTCCGGCGTTCGAGATGATCTTCCAGTCGGTCGAGATGGGTCGCCCACAGCCGGCGATAGGGCTCGAGCCAGTGATCGAGCTCGGCCAGCGGCTCTGGCCGGATGCGGTAGAGCCGACGCTGCGCGTCGGGACGTACCTCGACCAGGCCAGCCCCCTTCAACACCCGGAGGTGCTTGGACACCGCGGGCTGGCTGAGGCCAAGCCGGTCCACCAACTCCCCCACGGGCAGCTCTCCATCACGAAGAACGCTCAGGATTGCCTGCCGGTTCGGCTCGCCGAGAACCTGAAATGCCGTCAACGTGGACACCTGGGTTAGTATTCCAGAACAGCTATATACGTGTCAAAGCATATAGTGGTTCCGACGCTCGTCAAGGCGATATCCGTCCACCCGCAAGCCGCGCCAGGCGGTTCGACCTGCCGTAGGGCCCGAAGTCGCCCGCCGAACCCCTCCATCGACGCGGACCTATACTTGCGCGACCTCGACCCGTCGGGGGTCTGGAGGTCAACCCCAAGCAGGAGGTTTTCCGATGAGCAAGCTGGTGGCGCGGGTGTGGTTGCCCGCACTCGCAGCCCTCGCCCTCGCCGGCTGCGGAAGCAGCAGTAGCAGCACGAGCTCGACGCCGACCACGGCGTCTACGTCGAGCGGCGAAGTCGCGTCGATCGCAGCGCAGGTCCCAGCGCCGATCAAATCCAAAGGGACCCTGAACGTCGCGACCGAAGCGCAGTACGCGCCAAACGAGTTCATCGCCCCCGACGGGCACACGATCATCGGGATGGACGCCGACCTGATGAGGGCCCTCGGCGAAGTGATGGGGCTGAAGGTCAACCTCATCAACGCCAACTTCGAAACGATCATCCCGGGCCTGGCCGCAGGACGCTACGACCTCGGCATCTCCTCCTTCACCGACACGAAGGAACGTGAGAAGACGGTCGATTTCGTCGACTACTTCAGCGCCGGGATCTCCTTCTACGCCAAGACCTCCGCAAACCCCGGCGTCACCGAACTGGCCGACCTGTGCGGCAAGACGGTTGCCGTCGAGAAGGGCACCGTCGAGCAGGAAGAAGCCGAAGCCCAGAGCAAGAAGTGCGGGAAAGAAGGCAAGAAGTCCGTGACGGTGCTCAGCTTCCCCGGCCAGAACGCCGTCAACCTCGCCGTCTCCAGCGGGCGCGCGGAACTCGGCATGGCCGACTCGCCCGTGGTCGCCTACCAGATCAAGCAGTCCAACGGCCAGTTCAAGCTGATCGGCAAGAGCTACGAGTTCGCTCCCTACGGGATCGCAGTGCCGAAGACGAGCGGCATGACCACCCCGATCCTGGCCGCGCTGAAGGAGCTCATGGCCAACGGCACGTACCTGAAGATCCTCGAAAAGTGGGGAGTGGAGTCGGGCGCGATCACCACCCCGAAGGTCAACGGCGCCATCAGCTGAGCGAGCAACGGTGTCCTCTTCAGAGGCCGCCGACAGCGAGGGACGGCCCGCTGACATACGGGCCGTCCCCGTCCGGCGCCCGGGCCGCTGGCTGGCCGGCGCAATCGTCCTGATCATCGCGGTCGCGATCGTCCACTCGGTCGCCACCAACCCGAGGTTCGAATGGCATGTGGTGGGGAGCTTCCTCACCGACGAACGAATCCTCGAAGGGCTGCGTGTGACGCTCGAGCTGACCGTCATCGCGATGGCGATCGGCATCGCGCTGGGCGTCGCCCTCGCGGTCATGCGGCTCTCGCCCAACCCGCTCGTGTCCGGCGCGAGCTGGCTGTACATCTGGTTCTTCCGCGGCACGCCCGTGCTCGTGCAGCTGCTGTTCTGGTACAACATCGCCGCCCTCTACCCAAAGATCGCCCTGGGAATCCCCTTCGGCCCCGCGATCGTCAACGCGGACGCCAACACGCTGATCACACCGTTCACCGCCGCGATCCTCGGGCTGGGGCTCAACGAGGGCGCATACATGGCCGAGATCGTGCGTGCCGGAATCATCTCGGTCGACGAGGGCCAGTCCGATGCCGCGCGCTCCCTGGGCATGACCCGCCTGCAGACCATGCGCCGGATCGTGCTGCCCCAGGCGATGCGGGTGATCATCCCGCCAACCGGCAACGAGACGATCTCGATGCTCAAGACCTCCTCGCTGGTGAGCGTCATCGCCGTAGCCGACCTGCTCTACGGGGCGCAGATCATCTACTCGGTGAACTTCAAGACGATCCAGCTGTTGATCGTGGCGAGCGTGTGGTACCTGGCATGCACGAGCATCCTCTACGTCGGCCAGCATTACCTGGAGCGCCATTTCGGTCGTGGCGCCGGGCGCGAAGAACCACTGACCCTGATGCAGCGCGTGCGCCTGGGGCTGTTCACTCGCCACGAGGAAGGCACATGAGTACGCCGATGGTCAAGGCCGAGGCGGTCCACAAGCGCTTCGGACGCCACGAGGTCTTGAAGGGAATCGACCTCGAGGTGGCGCCCGGCGCGGTGCTCTGCCTGCTGGGCCCCTCGGGCTCGGGCAAGTCGACGTTCCTGCGGTGCATCAACCACCTGGAGAAGATCAACGCGGGGCGCCTGTCGGTGGATGGCGAGCTGGTCGGCTATCGCGACGACGGCGAGAAGCTCCACGAGCTGCGGGAAGCGGAGGTGGCGCGCAAGCGCGCGAGGATCGGCATGGTCTTCCAGCATTTCAATCTGTTCGGCCATATGACCGCGCTTGCGAACGTCGCGTGCGCACCCATCTACGTGAAGGGCCTCGCCCGTGACGAGGCCAGGGCACGGGCCCGCGAGCTGCTCGACCGCGTGGGGCTCGCCGACAAGCACACCTCATATCCGTCGCAGTTGTCCGGGGGCCAGCAGCAGCGCGTGGCGATCGCGCGCGCGCTCGCCATGCAACCGAAGCTGATGCTGTTCGACGAGCCCACCTCTGCACTCGACCCGGAGCTCGTGGGGGACGTGCTGGAGGCGATGAAGCAGCTCGCCGCCGAGGGCATGACCATGATCGTCGTCACCCACGAGATGGGCTTCGCCCGCGAGGTCGCGGATGAGGTGGTGTTCATGGACGACGGCCTCGTGGTCGAGGCGGGGCCGCCGGCCGAGCTGCTCGAACGCCCGCGCCACGAGCGCACGCGGGCGTTCCTGTCCAAGGTGCTCTGAGCGGCTCAGCCGTCGCTCGGTTCGTGGAAGGGAGGCAGCGGCTGCGGGTTGAGCATCACGACCCCGTGGCGCGGCGGCAGCGGCTGCGGGTTCAAGGCGGCGGCGCTGCTCGCCGAGGCGCCGAATGCGGCGGCGGTGAGGGCTGCGATGGCGGTGTTCCTGATGCTGATCATTTCGAACCTCCCGTTGGCGTGTGGACTTTTCAGCAGCTTGACCGCCACCCGGCGTGGGGTCTGTGCTGTTCGTCACGCGCGATCTGTGCGACCCGTCACCCACCCGTCTGTGCGCCCGGCGTCGGCCTGCCAGGGCCATTTTTTGGACGTACGTCGGTGCACCCGTGGGAAACCTGTCCGTAGGCTCGCGCCAGTTGGTGTCAACAACGCAACTGGAGGTTGCACTTGATACAAACAGGCAACGATCGCGAGCTTCCCTCCGGCATGCTCGAGACCTCCCCGCTGATCGTGGGAATGGTTGCGATCTCGATACCCGTCTCGCTGCTCGCGCTGGCAGCGGTCGGCGGCAGCGTCGTCGTGCTGGTGCTCGCCGTCCTGTCGATGCTCGGGGTCGGCGCCGCCACCCTGGCATTCGTCTTTCGCCTGGCCGCCGACGCACCCGAGCAGCCGGCCGGTGGCGACGGACACGCCGGATAGCGGATAGCGCTCAGCGGCGGTAGCGCACGGGGCGCCTCGACTTTGAGGCGCCCCGTGCCATCGCGCTGCCGGCCGGCTCTGGGCGATGCCGATCTGAAGGTGGCAGTCTGCCGCCGCGCGGTCGCAGGAGCCTTTAGTAACGGGCCCGGCGCGCCGATGTCGAGAGATAGCATGGCGTCCCAACGCACGAGCCAAGCGCGCGGCGAGGTCCGCGCGCCGGCGCCGCCGAGCCCTCTGTCCGAGTGCCCCGGCGAGGAGCTGCACGTGCTCGGTGAGGCACTGAAGGCGCGCGCCGAGGACGTGCTCACGGAGACGGTGGCGCGCACGATCGGTTCGGGGGAGGTCGTGGACGCGCTGGTCCAGGATCGCTTCGAGCGCATCTGCGTGAGCTCGACCACGGCGGTCGCACGGTGGATCGCCGGCGAGGGCCTCGAGGTCACCAACCAGGCGGCCCACGAAACGTCGAAGATCTTCGGTGAGCTCGCCGCCCACCGCGCGGCGTCCCTGAACGAGGTCACCAGGCGCTCGCTGTGGTGGCGCAACGTGATGGCCGACGTGCTCCGCGAGTGCGCCGAGGAGCTCGACTCTCCACCGGCCGTGTTGTCGGAGGCGCTGAACATGGTGCAGCTGAGCGTCGAGTTCAGCCTGCTGCGGATGTGCGAATCGTTCGAGGTCGAGCGCCACCGCGTGGATGAGGAGCTCACGCGCCGCGAGGAGGAGCTGGCGTTCCTGGCGACCCACGATCCCCTCACCGGCCTGCCCAACCGCACGCTGATCCTCGACCGCGTCGAGCAGATGCTCGCGCGCTCGGCACGCAGCCAGACGCCCGTGGCGGCGCTGTTCATCGACGTGGACAACTTCAAGACGATCAACGACACCCTCGGCCACGGCGTCGGCGACGAGCTCCTGCGGGCAGTGGCCGCGAGGCTCGAAGCGGTCGTCCGCCAGGTCGACGCGCTCGGGCGTCTGGGCGGGGACGAGTTCGTGGTGATCGCCGAAGAGCTTTCGCTGGAGGCGGGCCCCGAGCTCGTCGCCGAGCGCCTCATCGACGCGCTCAAGCAACCGTTCAGGCTGGGTGAGGGCGGGCAGACGCGCGTCACCGTCACCGCCAGCATTGGCATCGCCACCGGCCTGCGAACGTCCGCCGACGAGCTCCTGCGCGACGCCGACATCGCGATGTACCGGGCCAAGTGGGACGGCAGGAATCGCTACGCGGTGTTCGAGACCGGCATGCAGGACAGCGTCCAGGACCGCATGGAGCTCGACATGGATCTGCGCGACGCCGTCGAGAGGGACGAGTTCTTCCTCGCCTACCAGCCGACCTTCGCCCTCAGCGACATGGCGCCCACGGGCGTCGAGGCGCTGGTTCGCTGGCGCCACCCGACCCGCGGCGTCGTCCAGCCCGACGCGTTCATCCCGCTGCTCGAGGAAACGGGCCTGATCACCGAGGTCGGCAGGTGGGTGCTGCGCGAGGCCTGCCGGCAGTGCGCCACGTGGCGCTGGGGCGGTTACCCGATCACGATGGCCGTCAACGTATCCGCCCGCCAGCTCGACACCGACGAGCTCCTGAGCGACATCCAACGGGCGCTCACCGCCAGCGGCCTGGAGCCGTCGGCGCTGACCATCGAGATAACCGAGACGACGCTCATGCGCGACATCGAGGCCACCGTGGTCCGGCTCGGGCAGATCAAGCAGCTCGGCGTGCGCATCGCCATCGACGACTTCGGGACCGGCTACTCCTCACTGGCGCACCTCCAGCAGTTCCCCGTGGACGCCCTCAAGATCGATCGCTCGTTCATCTCGGGGCTGCGGCACAGGAAGGAGGGCGAGGCCTTCATCCGCACGCTCGTGCAACTCGGCAAGGCGCTCTCGCTCGAGACGTTCGCCGAGGGCATCGAGGAACAGGGCGAGCTCACGCTGCTGCGGGACGAGGACTGCGACAGCGGTCAGGGCTTCCTATTCGCCAGGCCCCTGGATCCGGACGCCGTCGAAGCGTTCTTCCAGCACGGCCCCCGCGCCGCCACGCAGGACCCGACACCCCCGGCGAGCTGACCGGACGTCGCCAGGAGCGTGGAGTAGCCTGCGTCGGCACCGTGTGTCGACTGTTCGGGATGAGCGCCGGGAGCGCCCCCACCAGGGCGACGTTCTGGCTGCTCGACGCGCCGGACAGCCTGTCCGCGCAGAGTCATCGCGAGCCCGATGGGACCGGCCTGGGCTGGTTCGACGAGCGCGGAGCGCCGCACATCAGCAAGCAGCCGCAGGCGGCCTACGGTGATCGCACCTTCGCGCGGGAGGCGCGTGAGATCTCCTCTAAGACCTTCCTCGCCCACATCCGCTTCGCCTCCACGGGCGCCCTGGAGCTGCGCAACACCCACCCCTTCGAGCAGGATGGGCGCCTGTTCGCTCACAACGGCGTGATCGAGGACCTGCCGGCGCTCGACGCGCACCTCGGCGAGGCTCGCGGGCTGGTCAAAGGCGACACCGACTCGGAGCGCCTGTTCGCGCTGATCACACGTGAGATCGCCGCGCGGGGCGGCGACGTCGCCGCCGGGATCGACGCCGCGTGCAGCTGGGTGGCGGCCAACCTGCCGCTGTACGCGATCAACTTCCTGCTCGCCACCGCCGACGGGTTGTGGGCGCTTCGCTATCCCGACACCCACCCGCTGTACGCGCTCGAGCGCGAGCCCGGTGCACCGCTGGCCCACGCGAGCAACCTGGGCACGCGCGTGCGCGCCGAGGAAGGGGCGGACCGTGCGCTGGTGGTGCTCGCGAGCGAGCGCATGGACGAAGACAGCGGTTGGCGCGCGCTGGCCTCGGGCGAGTTGCTGCACGTGGACGCGGATCTGCACGTGAGCACGCGCATGCTCCTCGCGCATCCGCCCGCACATCCGCTCACGCTCGCGGACCTCAACCCCACCGCCAAGGCCTCCCAGGCGCACACTCAGGTCTAAACGGCCGGGCCCCGGGCCGGCCCGCTGCAATCAGCGTCCACCGGGCTAAGGGATATGCCCGCCCCTGCCGATGAGGGGCACGTGACCATCTTCGCCCGACCGACCGCGCCATCCCGGCGCGGTGCCCCGTCGCTGGTCGCCGTTTGCACCGCGGCGGCCCGGCGCCTGATCCTCGCAGTTTGCCTCCTCGCCCTTCCGGCCGCGTTCATGCTGAGCGCGCCGGCTGCCCAGGCCGTTGTCACCAAAGTCGGCCCGATTTCGGTCGGCCTCCAGCCCCGGGTCCAGGAACACTACCAATTCAGGGGATTGGCACTCGAAGAAAACCCGTTCACCAACTACCTGGTAGGAGCCGAGCCGGCCGAATACGCCAACCCCTCAGGCAACCCGGTATTGCACTCGAGCAATACCTGGGCGATCTACTGGGATGGCGCGAAAAACAACTTCTACCACGGCGACTGGATGTCATTGATCGACGGGTATTTCGCAGGCGCGGCCCAATCGAGCGGCTCGCTCGCAAGCATCTTCAGCGTCGACGCCCAATACACCGACAAGTCAAACCAGCCGGCCAGCTACAAGCAGAGCTTCCGCGGCGCCGCCGAAGACACCAGCTCGTATCCGGCGTCTGAATGTACCGATCCGGCCCCGCTTCCAACAGAAGAGCTGGAAAGCAAAAGGGTTCCCCCGACCACGTGCCTGACGAGCGAACAGGTGGCCAAGCACCTCGAAGGCTACATCAAAGAGCACAACCTGCCGACCGGCCTGGGCAACATCTACTACCTCTTCACGCCCCCAGGTGTCACCGTCTGCCTGGACGGCGGCGGGCCCACGGGCCACTGCTCGGACTACGCGGGCACGGGCAAAAGCTACGAAAACAGCTTCTGCAGCTATCACGCGGACATCAACCCCAGCGGGCTCTCGACGGGAAGCTCGAGCACCATCGTGTACGGCGTCATCCCCTGGACTGCCGGCACCTTCAAGGACCCCGACTTCCCCTCCTACCAGGAGCCCGGGTGGGAATGCCAGGACGGCTCCTACAACCCCGCGAGCAAACCGTCCGAGCAGATCGAGAAGGAAAGAGTGCTCAGCCCGAAAGAAGAAGAAGAATACAAAGCGAAGAACGCAAAAGAAAAAGACGAAGAGAACGAAGCCCACATACTCGAAGGCCCGCACGAGCAGGAGCCGAACCAGCAAACGTGCCCAACCAGTGACGGCGGCTGTGACTACGGACTGGCCGATCTGATCATCAACCAGGTCAGCCTCGAGCAGCAGAACATCGTCACCGATCCGCTGCTCAATGGCTGGAAGGATCCCAACGGCTACGAGAACACCGATGAGTGTCGCTTCCAGTTCTCACCGATCCTTGGCGGCTCCGCTTCAGCCAACTCGGAAACCGACGCCGGCTCCCTCTACAACCAGACCCTGGGCGGTACGGACTACTACCTGAACTCCGCGTTCAACTTCGCCGGCGAGCTCCTCAACTACCCGGGCGTGCCCTGCCTGATGGGCACCTCGCTCGACCCGAAATTCACCGCCCCAAGCCCGGTGAACACGGACGAAGTCGTGGCCTTCAACGGCACGGAATCGGACATCGCCCTCAACGCCGGGATCGCCTACTCGCCGAGCGGCACACCCGAGGCGAACTACGCAACCTACACCTGGAACTTCGGCGACGGCACCCCGACGGTCACCGGCTACGCGCCCGGCTCGCCCCCGTGTGAAGCGCCCTGGCTGACCCCGTGCGCCGGCAGCGTCTTCCACAGCTACGAATATGGCGGCGCCTACGAAGTGACCCTGACCGTGCGGGACGTCGCCGGCGACACCACCGATGTCAGCCACATCATCAACGTCTCCGGGCCGCCGCGGCCGGGGGCCAGCGGCAACGCCGGCAACACCGGCGGAGCGGGCGGCCCTGGAGCGGGCGCGGGCGCTCACGGCGGGCTGCTCGCCCCGATCGCCGCAGAGCTGATCGTGCCGCAGAGCCTGCGCACAGCCCTGCGCAAGGGCCTCGTGGTGAGCTACTCGGTGAACGAGCAGGTCGCCGGGCACTTCGAGGTGCTGCTGAGCCGCGCGCTCGCGCGCAAACTTCACATCAGCGGCCCGCTGGCCACGGGACTGGCGAAGTCATCGCCCCCGCAGATCGTGATCGCGAAAGCCATCCTGGTGACCACCAAGGGCGGGCACAGCGCACTGCACATCCAGTTCTCCAAGCAGACGGCAGCGCGCCTCGCGCATGTCCACAAGATCCCGCTGATGGTGCGTCTGGTGGTGCGCAACGCCGGTGCCAGCACCACCACCGTGCTGACGTCCGCCACGCTCACCGCCTGAAGTCCGTCCGCCGGGGCGGCCCTTGCCCCGCCCACCCGCGCGGCGTCGGCCTACCGATCAGACGGGTCCTTCTTGCGCTTCGAGCGCGACCTGTCGCGGAACACGAACCACCACAGCGCGAACAGCCCCACGTAGCCGACGGCGATCGACACCGCCGAGATGATCCCCAGCCCCGTGTTGCGCGCCCCTTCGGCTTCCCCGTCGAGGGCCACGGGAATGGACACGGCCAGGCGCGCCAGGTGGACGAGCGCCACCAGCGGCATGGCCGCTACAACCCCGGCCAGTGACGCACGACATACCCTTCGTTGTCCGTCGGCTCCACCTGCCAGCGCGAGGCGTACACGCCGCTGCGTCCGGCCGTGTCGTAGAGGATGCCGTCCACGTACATGTAGGTGTGCCCGGCGTTGGCGTACACGGTGATGTACTTCCCGGGGCCGGGCACGCCCCAGCTCTCCAGCTCGCCGGAGGTCTCCGGCGAGCTCAGCAGGCCCCCGGCGGCGAGCGCGTAGCTGACCGAGCCCGAGCAGTCATAGGCGTTGTCCACGAACGACGCGTGACCGCCGCCATACACGTACGGGAAGTCGGCGATCTCGTTGGCACCGGCGATCACCTTCTGGACGACTTCGGGCACGTCGCTGGGGATCGGGATGGTGCCGTTGCCGCCGATCGACTCGCCACCGGGGACGGGCGTGAGGTCGAGCTTCTGCGAGCGCCGGTCACTGCGTTCGACCGCCTGCATCTGCTTGAGCTCGCTGCGTATTTCGGCGTTGGAGGGCGCACCCGCGGCGACGATCGCTTCACCGGCCTTCCTCGGCGTGGCGGCGCTGGCGTGCTTCACCGACGCGGGCGCCGGGTAGCTGTCGGCTTCGAGCGGATCGGCCACCTCCTTGGCGACCGGGCGCCGGCTGCCGGTGGTGGGGGTGACCACCGCCACGGCGGGTGGCGGGTCGGTGCTCGCGGTGCGTGCGGCGCTCGAGCTCGTGCCCGAGCCGACGGTCGCTTCTCCGCACGCCGCGAGCGTGGCGGCGGCCGCCAGGCAACCCAGCGCCGCGATTCCCCTTCGCGCCAAAGTCATCGGGTCTAGGCTAGCGAGCGTGTCCGCCGGTAGGTGCCGCTACTCTGATGCGATGCACGAGGAAGCCACGGTCGTGGAGCTCCGGCCGCACGTGCGCCTGCTGCACGGGATGCGCCGGCCGGCCAACTGGTTGCAGCTCGTCCGCTTCGGCGTGGTGGGCGTCATCGGCTTCATCGTCAACCTCGGTGTGTATGCAGTGTTCGTGCACCCGGTGGGAGTCGACTACCGCGTCGCGTCGGTGGCGGCATGGCTGGTGGCCGTGCTCAACAACTTCGTGCTCAATCGCCTCTGGACGTTCGACGCGCGCGACGGGCTCGCGCGCTTTCAGGCGCTGCGCTTCCTGATCGTGAGCCTCGTGGCCGAGGGCTTCAGCCTGCTGCTGCTGACGCTGTTCGTGCAGGACGCCGGGATCGACAAGGTCGCCGCCCAAGCCATGGCGGTGGCGGCGTCGATGCCGCTCAACTTCCTCGGAAACAAGCTCTGGAGCTTCCGCTGAGACGCTCCGGCCGTACGCGCTGTTGACCCCCCGGCGGCGCGGATTCACCGTGGACCGGCACCGTGAGCCGGCACCTATACTCTGACTTCCCCCCTCTCGGAGGACCCTCGTGCAGGAGATGGTGATCTACGGCGTCAGCTTCGACATGGTTGGCAAGCAACCGATCGTGCTCCTGAAGACCGTCGACGGCAACAAGTTCCTGCCGATCTGGATCGGGCATCCGGAGGCCGCGTCGATCCTCATGAAGCTGCAGGGCGCGGGCACGCCACGGCCGATGACCCACGACCTGCTGTGCGACATCCTCGGCGAGCTCGACGTCAAGTGCACCCAGGTCTCGGTCACGGAGCTGCGTGAGAACACCTTCTTCGCCTCCATCACACTCAGCGTCAACGGCCGCGAGCTCGAGATCGACTCGCGCCCGAGCGACGCCATCGCCCTGGCGGTGCGCTCGGGGGCCCCCATCTTCGCCGCCGAGGAGGTCATCTCCGAGTCGGCCATCGAGTTCGAGCACGACGTCGAGGAGTCCGAGGACGTGGTCGAGAAGTTCAAGGAGTTCCTCGACCAGGTATCGCCCGAGGACTTCGCCGCCGGGGATAGCTGACCGCTGACACGGCGCATCTCTGCGCGGGGTCGCGCATGCGCGACCCACGAACGGCCAGCAAGCCTCAGCGGGTGAAGGCGCTCTCCAGGATGCGTTGGACCAGCTCGTCGAAGCCGATCCCGGCGGCGTCGGCGGCCAGCGGCAGCAGGCTGGTTTCGGTGAGTCCGGGGACGACGTTGGCCTCGAGCACCCACAGCTCGCCGGTGTCGCGCTCGAGCATCAGATCGACGCGGGCCACGCCGTGGCAGCCGAGCAGCTCATACGCTTTCAGCGCCAGGTCCTGCGCGCGCTCGGTTGTGTCCGCGGGCAGCTCCGCCGGGCAGACGAACGTGGTCATGCCGATCTCATAGCGGGACTCGTAGTTGTAGAACTCCTCTTCGCGCGGGATCGCCTCCACGACCGGCAGCGCTGCCGGTCGCGCGCTCTGCTCTGGTGGCTGGGCGCCGACCACCGAAACCGCCAAGTCGCGCCCGTCGACATAGCGCTCCAGCACGACCTTGCGGTCGTAGGAGAGCGCCCCCACGATCGCGCCCGGCAGCTGCTCGCTGGAGCGCGCGAACTTCACGCCCAGGGCCGATCCCTGGCTGGCGGGCTTTACGACCATGGGAAAGCCGATGCTCCGCTCCAGGATGGGCAGCGCCGCGGCGACGCCCAGGTCTTTGACGGCGCTCTCCTTGAACGCCGCGAAATCGGGCGTCGGGATGCCCGCCTCGCGCAGCGTGTACTTCGCCAGCGCCTTGTCCGTACAGCGCATGCACGCCGCCGGTGCCGACCCCGTGTAGGGGATGCCGACGGCTTCCAACAAGGCCTGCACGGTCCCGTCCTCGCCGTCGCTGCCGTGCAGCGCCACGAACGCCACCTCCGGCTGTGTCTCCAACAGCTGCGACACGAGCTGCGGTCCCACGTCGATCACGGTCACCTCGTGACCGAGGGCGCGCAGCGCGCCCTGCGCGCGGGCCCCCGAGCGCAGCGACACGGTGCGCTCCAGCGACCCCCCGCCCTGGAGCACGGCGACCCGCCGGCTCGTCATCGATCCTGGCGGCGGCGCGGCGCGGGCGCGTGGGCGCCCGGTGAGCGGGGCAGCTCGATGACATCGGCCAGCTCCGCGTCCGCGGCGGCCTCCACGGCTTGCGCATCCGCCTCCGCGCCCGAGCCCGTGCCCGCGCGCGCCGGCGTCGAGCCACTGAGCGCGCCCAGCAGGCTGCTGTCCGGGCCGATCGCCCTCGAGATCCGCTTCAGCCCCTCGCGGATGTTCTCATCGGGCACGCCCGCGAAGTTCAGGCGCATCGAGCAGGAGCCGCGGCGCCCGTCGACATACGCGGCGCGACCGGGCACGAACGCCACCCCCTGGCTGCGTGCCAGCAGGTCGGTCGTATCGACGCCGCCGTCCAGTGTCGCCCACACGAACAGCCCGCCCGCCGGCGTCGTCCAGCTCGCACGTCCGCCGAGGTGCTCCTGCAGCGCCTCGAGCATCGTGTCCCTGCGCCCCCGGTACAGCTCTCTGAGCTTGTTGACGTATTCGAGCCACGCCGGCTGGCCGTGCGCGCCCGGCTCGTCGAAGTACGCAGCCACGAACGTCTGCGTGACCGACGAGGAGCACAGGTCGGCGCCTTGTTTGCCGAGGTTCAGCTTCTCCAGCACCGGGCGTGGAGCGACCGCCCAGCCGAGCCGCAGGCCGGGAGAGAGGATCTTCGAGAACGTGCCCAGATATATGACCAGATCCGATGCGCCTGCGCGACCGGCGGCCTGCGCGTCCAGCGAGTACAGCGTGGGCAGCGGCTCGCCCTCGTAGCGCAACAGCCCGTACGGGTTGTCCTCCAGCACCAGCAGCTCGCGCTCGCGCGCGACCTCCACCAGCCGGCGCCGCCGCGCCAGCGACATCGTGACGCCGGCGGGATTGTGGAAGTTGGGGATCGTGTAGATGAACTTCGGGCGTCTGCCCTGTCCGTGGAGACGGTCGAGCGTCTCCTCCAGAGCATCGATGGGCATGCCGTCGGCGTCCATCTCTATCTGCTCGACGTCAGCCTGATACGCGGTGAAGGTGGGGACCGCCCCGGGGTAGGTGGGCGCCTCCGCGACGATCACGTCGCCGGGGTCGATCAGCGCCTTGCACACCAGGTCGATCACCTGCTGGCCGCCGGTCGTGACGATCACCTCCGACGGGTCCACGGACGTCCCCTCCTGCTCCATCACCTCCGCGATACAGCCGACCGTCGCGGCCATCCCCTCGGTCGGCCCGTACTGCAGCGCGCGGGCGGTCGACTCGGCGGCGACCTGGGCCATCAGCTTCGCGTACAGCTCGGGCGGGAAGGTGCTCGTGTCGGGCAGGCCGCCGGCGAGGGAGATCACGTCCGGGCGCTCGGTGAGCGCCATCATCTCGCGCATCGCCGAGCTCTTCATGCCGCTCGTGCGAGCCGCGAACAGCGCCTCGTAGCGCGCCAGCTCGTGCGCGGTCGGGCGCGCCTGTGGTCTATCGTCCTGCCCTCGCATGACCGCACGGTAGCGCACCTGTTGCAGGCACTTCGCATGAACGGCATCGTCTTCTACATCGGTCTCGGCGCTGGGCTGGCGGCCGCCTGCGGCCTGCGTCCCTTCCTGCCGGCGCTGCTGGCCGGTGCGCTCGCCTCCTCCAGCGCGCTCGGAGTGAGCTTCGCCCACGACCCGTTTCGCTTCCTGCAGGACGACTGGTGGCTGCTGGCGGTCACCGTCGCGCTCGTGCTCTCCTACGCGCTGCAGATCCTGCTCGCGCTCGCTCCCGCCATCGATCCGTCCGACCGCGACCAGCCCATCGACCCGCTGGGTGCGTCGCTCGCCGGCCTCGGCCTCGGCGTGGGGGCGCTGCTGTTCGCCGGCACGCTCGCCGCCCACAACGACGCCTGGTGGCCCGGCCTGGCCGGTGGCTTCCTGGTGGCCGGACTCGCCCAGCGCGCGAGTTGGCCGGTGGTCGTCCGCGCCCGTGCCCGCCTCAGCGATCGTGGCGCGCGCGAAGCGTTGACCCTGTACCTCGACGCCGCCGCGCTGCTCCTCGCCGCGCTCGTCGCCGCGCTGCACCCGCTCGGCTACGTGGCCGTCGCCGGGCTCGCGTGGTTTGCCTGGCGCGGGCGCGCGCGCGGCGACGAGAAGTATGCGGGGCTGCGCATCCTGCGCCGCTGAGCTGGCGTGACTCCGCCCTCGCCTCCCAAGCTCGTGCTGTGCGTGATCGACGCGATGGCGCCCGCGATGCTCGAGCGCGCGATCGACGCAGGCACGGCCCCGGTGCTCGAGCGGATGGTCAGGGGCGGAAGCTATGTGCCCGATTGCGTCGCCGCCTTCCCGTCGGTGACGCCCGTATGCGCCGCCTCGATCGTCACCGGCACCGGCCAGGATGCCCACGAGATCCCCGGCATGAACTGGTTCCACCGCGAGGAGCATCGCTACGTCGAGTACGGCTCGAGCTTCCGCGCCGCCCAGCGGTTCGGCATCGCCCGCCAGCTGACGGACACCGTCTACAACATGAACGGCGCACACCTGTCGGCAGGGACCCCGACGCTGTTCGAGACGCTCGACGACGCCGACGTGCGCACCGCGGGCACCACCTACCTCATGTACAGGGGGCGTCACCGCCACGAGCCACAGCGGGACACCGCGCTCACGCGCATCGCCGCGGCGCTCATGCGCCACGCGGTGATGGGTCCCCGCGAGCTGTTCTACGCCGACGTGTTCGCCTCCAGGCAGACCGGCTGCCGCTCGAACCTGGGCATGCCGGGGGTGCGCGACCGCCACTCCGGGTGCGTGTCCGCGTACATGGTCGAGCACGACCTGTTCGACTTCCTGCTGCTCTCGCTCCCGGACAACGACTGGTACTCGCACAAGCACGGGCCCGACGCGCAGGTCCACTCGATCGCCCAGGCCGACCTGCAGCTCGCGCGCGTGATGAACGCCGCCGGCGGCGTCGAGGAGTTCCTGGACGAGCACGCGGTGATCGCCATGGCCGATCACTCCCAGGCGCCCGTCACGGCCACCATCGCGCTCCAGGACGAGCTGGCCGAGCTGGGGGTTCTGAGCCCCGCTCGCCCGGCCGCCCGCTCCACTCCGGTCGCTCCGGCGCGCATCGCCGTGTGCCCGTCACAGCGGGCCGCCATGGTGTACGCGTTGCACGAGTCCGAGCGCGACGCGATGCGCGCGTCGGTGGTCACGCGCGCGCTGGCCATCGACGGCGTCGACCTCGTCATGTGGCTCGAGCGCGACGCGCACGACGCACCCCGCGAGGGCGTGATCGCGAGCCCTGCGCACGGTGAGCTGCGCTTCGCCCCGGGCGCCGGCGTGGTCGATCTCCGCGGCGCCTCGTGGAGCGTCGAGGGGGCGCTCGAGGTCCTCGCTGCGACCGTCGAGGACGGCCGTCTGCTCACCCCCCTCTACCCCGACGCGCTTTCCCGTGCATGGAGCGCGCTCACCTGCCGAACCTCCGGCGAGGTGCTGCTGTCGGCCGCCCCCGGCGTCGAGTTCCTCGACTGGGGCCGCCAGGCCCACATCGGCGGCGGCAGCCACGGCTCGCTGCACGCGTGCGACTCACTCGGCGCGCTCGTGCTCAGCGGCCTCGAGCTGGGCGGGCACGAGCCATCGCAGTGGGCGATACGCGACATCGCCCCGATCGTCCGCGGCCACTACGGCCTCGCATAACCCCCGACGGTGGGGCGCGGTCGAGACGACCCGCATCCCCGCGCGGCCAACCGGCCTCACGAGCTGGTCCCCGCGTTACTCTCGCGTGATGCGCTCCTCGGCGGCGATCCTCGTGAGCATCGCCCTGTGCACGCTCGCGTGTACGGCGCCCGCCACCGCAGGCGCGCGCGCCGCCACGCCGGCGGGCTCGTCGCACGCGGGCTCCACCGCGCGCCCCGCGGCGAGCACCGGCACGACCTCGAGCGCGGGCACGACCAACGCCGAAACGCCGATCCCGGTGGCGGAATCGCGCGTGCCGCCCGCCGCCCACAGGCTGTCATCCGATCAGGCGCTCGCAATCGCCGCGCGGCTGCCCAAGATGCGCGCGCTGCGCCGCGAATACCCCGGCTCGTTCGCCGACCCCTATCTGAAGGGGGCCTTTCAGTGGCAGGTCAGCTACTTCTCCAAGGGCGGCAAGAAGGAGATCGGGCTCGTGATCATCGACGACCTGTCCGGGCGCGTGGCCGAACAGTGGACCGGCTTTCAGGTGGCGTGGACGATGGCCCGCGGCTACCCCGGCGCGTTCGGCAGGCACGTCAACGCCCTGTACGTGTGGCTGCCCCTGTGCGTCCTGTTCCTGGCGCCGTTCTTCGATTTCCGCAGGCCGCTGCGGTTGCTGCATCTCGACCTGCTCGTGCTGCTCTCCTTCTCGGTGTCGCTGGCGTTCTTCAACCACGCGCACATCTACGCGTCCGTGCCGCTCGCCTATCCGCCGCTGCTGTATCTGCTGGCGCGCATGCTCGCGCTGCTCCGCCGCCCGCGCGCCCAGCGCCCTGCACCGCTGCGCATGCTCGTACCGCCGCGCTGGCTCGCACTCGGGGTCGTGTTCCTGCTCGGCTTCCGCGTGGCGCTCAACGTCACCGACTCCAACGTCATCGACGTCGGCTACGCGGGCGTGATCGGAGCCAGCAAGGTGGTCCACGACGAACGCCTGTATGGCCGCTGGCCGGCGGACAACGAACACGGCGACACGTACGGGCCGGTCAACTACGAGGTGTACGTTCCCTTCGAGCAGGTGTTCGGGTGGAGCGGCAAGTGGGACGACCTGCCGGCTGCGCACGCCGCCGCGATCTTCTTCGACCTGCTGGCCACCGCGCTCATGTTCCTGCTCGGCCGGCGCATGCGCGGCCCCACGCTCGGTGTGGCGCTGGCCTATGCGTGGGTGTCCTACCCGTTCACGCTGTTCTCCCTGGAGAGCAACTCCAACGACACGCTCGTGGCCGTGCTCGTGCTCGCCGCCCTGCTCGCCGCCAGCTACCGCGCGCCGCTGGCCACCGCCGGGCGGGGCGTGCTGGCGGCGATGGCGGGGCTCACCAAGCTCGCGCCGCTCGCGCTCGCGCCGCTCTTCGCCACCCACGGCCTGCACGAGCTGCCGCGCGCGCGGCGGGCGGGCATGCTGGCGTTGTACTGCCTCGCCTTCCTGGGCACCGCCGCGGTCGTGTCGATCCCCGCGCTCAGCCACGACTCGCTGCACACCATCTACGAGCGCACGATCGTCTACCAGTCCAACCGTGGCTCGCCCTTCTCGGTGTGGGGCCTGTACGGGCTGCAGGGCCCCGAGGCGGTCGTCGAGCTCGCCGCCGTCCTGCTCGCGATCGCCCTCGCCGTGCTGGGCGGGTGGGGGTTCACAAGGCCCGATCTGGTCGGCCTGGCCGCCGCGTGCGCGGCCGTGATCATCGCCGAGCAGCTCGGGATCGAACACTGGTTCTACCTGTACATCCCCTGGTTCTTCCCGCTCGTCATGCTCGCCCTCTTCGGCGCGCTCAACGATCCGGCTGGGCCGCCGGCGGCCGTGGCATCAACACCTGCTCGATCGAGTCAGCTCGCAGCGGCGTTGAGCAGCTGATCAGCACACCCATCAACCACGGGTCCTCTTCGGAGGTCTCGAAGCGCACCGGCATCTGCGTGAGCAGCGCCTCGACCGCCTGCTCGCGCTTGACGCCGATCACGCCCCCGCGCGGGCCGGTCATGCCGACGTCGGTGATGTAGGCGGTGCCCCCGGGCAGCACGCGCGCGTCGGCGGTCGGCACGTGCGTGTGCGTTCCCACCACGGCCGTCACCCGGCCGTCCAGGTGCCAGCCCATCGCCACCTTCTCGGAGGTGGCCTCCGCGTGCATGTCCACCAGCACGTGCTCCACCGTGCCGATCTCCGCCAGCGCCACCTCGACCTCGGTGAACGCCGACCGGCCGGCCCGCAGATACAGGTTGCCGCTGAGGTTGACCACGCCCAGGCGCACCCCGTCGTGCTCGACCACCGTTGCGCCCCGTCCGGGCTGGCTGCGCAGGAAGTTCGCCGGCCGGATGATCCGCTCGTGGCTCGCCAGATACGGGTACACCTCGCGACGGTGGTAGGTGTGGTTGCCGAGCGTGATCACGTCCACGCCCGCCGCGAACATCTGGTCGGCGATCTTCGGCGTGATCCCCAGGCCGCCCGCCGCGTTCTCGCCGTTCACCACCACGAACGTGGGCGCATGGCGCTCCCGCAGCACCGGCAGGCAGTCGAGCAGCGTGCGCCGTCCGAGCCCGCCCACCACGTCTCCCACGAACAGGATGCGCGCGGCGCCCGGGTGGGCGGTCGCCTCAAGCTCAGCCATACTCTGGCAATGGTGGGAGGCAGGTGAGCGGCGTCTCCGAGAAAGCCCCGGCGGCTGCCCGCCCGCGGAGCGAGCCGCCGAGCGCCGAGGAGCGGGAGCTGACGGAGTCGCCGGTGGACGGGCCGTCATCACCGCCAGCGCCACCGCGCGTGGTCGTCGCCCGCTGGGTCCAGCTCGTGCTCCTGCCGCTGGCGCTGCTGGCGCTGTGGGCGCTCGCCAGAGCCGCCGGGAAAGTGCTCGTGATCTTCATCGTCGCCGGGCTCATCGCGCTGGTCCTCAATCCGGCCGTCGCCTTCCTGCACCGCTCGCGCCTATCTCGCGGCCTCGCGGTGCTCGCCGTGTACCTCGCATTCTTCTTGATGCTTGGCGGCATCGGCCTCCTGCTGGCCAACCCTATCTCCAATCAGGTGCGCACGTTCAGCAACAACCTTCCCCATATCGTCAACGAAGCCAACAACACGATCGCGACCCTCCAGCACGAACTCGATCACCACGGCATCCACCTGGAACTCGTCAAGCAGGGCAAAACCGCGCTGCAGAGCATCGAGGGCAAAGTGGCCAAGAGCACGAGCAAACTGGCCTCCTTCGGCGGCGCCCTCGTCACCGAAGCGGCCGGCGCGATCTTCGATCTGGTGCTCGTGTTCGTGTTGTCGGTCTACATGCTCGTGTACGGCGCCAAGATCGGTGAGCTCGTGCGCAGGGCGATGCCCGACGGCGACGGCTCCAAGGCGGACGACTACCCGCACCTGGTCCAGCGGGCCGTCTCCCGGTACGTCGGCGGCCAGCTCCTTTTCAGCCTGCTCATGGGCACCTCCGCCGGCCTCGCGCTGTATCTGTTCGGCGTCATCGGGATCTTCCCCGACGGACGCACCTACGCCGTCGCCTTCGCCGTCTTCTACGCCGCCATGGAGCTCGTGCCGTACGTCGGCCCGATCCTGGGGGCGGTGCCGCCGGTGCTCGTCGCGCTGCTGACCAAACCGATCACCGCGCTGTGGGTGGCACTCCTGTTCGTGGGGCTGCAGCAGCTCGAGGGCCACGTCGTCGCGCCGCAGATCTTCGGGCACACGCTGCGGATCAACCCGCTGCTCGTGATCCTCGCGCTGCTGCTCGGGCTGCAGTTCTACGGGATCATTGGCGCCCTGCTCGCGCTGCCGCTGCTGGCGGTCCTGCGCGAGACCGCCGTCTACCTCAATCGCCATCTCACGTTCGAGTCCTGGAACAGCCGCGAGCGCCGGCTGCTGTGAGCGCCGTCCTCAGCGTCAGCGCCCTGGCCAAGCGCTACGGCCGCAAGGGCTCGACCACCGGCCGCCAGGCGCTGCACGACGTGAGCTTTCGTCTCAGCCCGGGCGAGCTCGTCGCCATCGTCGGGCCCAACGGGGCCGGCAAGACCACGCTGCTGTCGATCATCGCCGCCGTGCAGGCTCCCACCGCCGGCACGGTCATGCGCGCCGGCGGCGCGGAGGACCCGCGAGCGGGGTGCGGGGTCGGTTGGGTGCCCCAGTCCCCCGCGCTCTACTCCAAGCTCTCGGTCGCCGAGAACCTCGAGCTGTTCGCCCGTCTGGAGCGGGTGAGCGACCCGCACGCGGCTGTCGCCCGCATGCTCGAGCAGACGGGCCTCGCCGAGCGCGCCCGCGACCCCGTGGGGCGGCTCTCCGGCGGTAACCGCCAGCGCGTGAACCTCGCCCTGGGGCTGATCGCCGACCCACCGGTGCTCGCCCTCGACGAGCCCTCCGCCTCGCTCGACCCCGGCCAGCGCGAGCGCCTGTGGGAGTTCCTCGCCGCGAGGGTCGCCGGCGGCACCGCCGTGCTGTTCTCGACCCACAACGTCAGCGAGGCGCAGCGCTACGCCCATCGCCTGCTCGTCCTCAGCGAGGGACGGCTGCTGTTCGACGGCCCGACCGGGGCGCTCCTCGCATCGTCGGAGCAGGGGGAGCAGGGGGCAGAGGGTGCTGGAGGGGACCTCGAGCGGGCGCTCGTGCGCTTCCTGGAAGAGCACGCGTACCCAGAGGGCATGCCATGAGCCGGCTGCTGCGCAAGGACCTCGTGATCCTCGGCCGCTCGCGGCTGCTGGTCGCGCTGCTGGTCGTGTACCCGGTGGCCATCGCGCTGCTGCTCGGTTTCGCCATCTCCCGCGGCCCCGCTCGCCCGCGTGTGGCGATCGTCGACGAAACCACCCCCGGTGAAACGCTCCAGCTCGGCGACCAGCACGTCGCGGTCGCAAGCTACGCCCAGCGGCTGTTCGACCAGGTCCAGCCCGTGCGGGTGGACACCCGCGCCGAGGCGATCGAGAAGATCGACTCGGGCGCCGTGGTCGCCGCCGTGATCCTGCCCCCGGGCCTCGCCGCACGGCTGTCCTCCGACGAGAACCAGGCGCAGCTCGAAGTGCTCTACAACGGCAACGCGCTCGAGCAGTCGATCGCCCGCTCGACCATCGAATCCGCGCTCGCCCAGGCCAACCTCCGCTTCTCCGAACAGATCCAGACGTCCGCCAGGAAGGTGATCGACACCCTGCTCGTCGGCGGCAAGCTCACCGATGTGGGCGGTCCGGAAGACCTGCTCGGGCTCGAACACATACCCTCGACACTCGGCGGCATCGCCGCCCGCCAGCCCCACGGGCACGACCGCGAGCAGCTCGAACGGATCGGCGACTTCGCCGGCTTCGCCGCTCAGAACCTGGGCGTCGCCAGCCACGTGCTCGGGACCATCGGACAGCCGATCCGTGTCAACAGCGTGCTGCTGCACGGACGCCGCACGCCGCTGGACGCGTTCGCCGTGGTCGTCGCCGTCAGCCTGTCGATGATGTTGCTGTGCGTGCTGCTGGCCGCCGGGGCCGTCGCACTCGAGCGCGAGGAGCACACGCTGGCGCGCTTGATCAGGGGCCGGCCCACCGCCCGCGGAGCCGGCGACGCCGGCGCCTCGCTCGTCAGCCCCGCAGGCCTGCTCGCCGAGAAGACGGTGCTCGCCGCCGGCAGCGCCTTCGTGGTCGCCTTCGCGATGCTCGCCGGCATCGGCGCGTTCGTCGCGCTCGACTGGAGTCGCGTGGGGCTGTGGCTGCTTGCACTCGCCGTCGGCGCGGTCGCGCTCAGCGCGCTCGGCGTCGCCATCGGCGCCCTCGCCCGCGAGGTGCGCGCCGCCTCGCTGCTCGCGTTCCTGACCACGCTGCCGCTCGCGTTCCTCGCGCTCGTGCCCGCCGGCTCGGTGTCCGGCGGCTTCGCCACCGTGATCGACGTGATCTCCTTCGTGTTCCCCTTCAAGGCCGCCCTCGAGGCGCTCGACACGGCCGTCAACGGCGCCACGCCGGCGATCGGCCTGTCGCTCCTTCACCTTCTCGTCCTGGCCGCCGCGTTCGGAGCGCTCGCGCGCTTGGGGCTCAGGCACGTCGAGTAGCCGCACCGCGCGACCCGCCCCGCGCGCCGGAGGCGCGCGCACTCAAATCATTGCCCGCGGGGTATCCTCGGAGGCGATGGCCTTTCCACAGACGCGCATGCGCAGGCTGCGGGCCAGCGCCGGACTGCGCGGTCTCGTGCGCGAGACCGACCTGCGCGCCGGCCAGCTCGTGCTGCCGCTGTTCGTCAACGAGACCGCCGGCGCCGATGCGAGCCCGCCCTCCCGCGAGCCGATCGCCACCATGCCCGGCGTCGAGCGCCTGTCGCTGAGCGCCGCCGTCGATGAGGCGCGCGAGGCGGCCGCGCTGGGGATCGCGGCGGTGCTGCTGTTCGGGCTGCCCGCCGAGAAGGACGCCCAGGGCTCCGGCGCCTACGACGAGGACGGCGTGGTGCAGCTCGCCACGCGCGCCATCAAGCAGGCCGTCCCCGAGCTGCTCGTGATCACCGACGTATGCCTGTGCGAGTACACCGACCACGGACACTGCGGCCTCGTGCGCGAGGACGGGAGCGTGGACAACGACGCCTCCGTGGAGCTGCTCGCCCGCACCGCCGTCAGCCACGCCCGCGCGGGCGCCGACATCGTCGCGCCCTCGGACATGATGGACGGGCGCGTGCGCGCGATCCGCGAGGAGCTCGACGGCGAGGGCTTCGCCGAGACGCCCATCCTCGCCTACTCCGCCAAGTTCGCCTCGGCCTTCTACGGGCCGTTCCGGGAGGCCGCCGACTCCGCTCCCGCGTTCGGCGATCGCCGCGCCTACCAGATGGATCCCGCCAACGGCCGCGAGGCCGTCCGCGAGGCGCTGCTCGACGTCCAGGAGGGCGCGGACATGGTGATGGTCAAGCCCGCCCTCGCCTATGGCGATCTGATCAGATCCGTCAAGCGCGCCACCCGCCTGCCCGTCGCCGCCTACAACGTCAGCGGCGAGTACGCCATGGTCAAGGCCGCCGCCGCCGCCGGCTACCTCGACGAGCGGGCCACGGTGCTCGAGATCCTCACCTCGCTGCGCCGGGCGGGCGCCGACACGATCATCACCTACCACGCGAAGGACGCCGCCCGATGGCTGGCCGAGCAGACATGACCCGGCCCGAGCCCGCGAGCGCCACGACGACGACGCCGCTCGCCGACGTGGCCGACCCGGCGAACGCGCTCACCGCGCCGCCGAAGATTCGCAGCCGCAAGGACGGCGCCGCCATCCCGCTCGACGAGACCGACCGCAAGCTGCTCAACCTGATGCAGGGCAGCTTCCCGATCGCGCCGCGACCGTATCTGCGGGTGGCGGAGCTGGGCGGCGTGTCCGAGCAGGAGGTCATGCGCCGCGTGCAGCGCCTGCTGGACAAGCGCATCATCCGCCAGGTCACGCCCATCTTCGACACGCGCGCTCTCGGCTACTCCTCGATGCTCGTCGCCGCCAAGGTCGACCCCGAGCACCCCCACCGCGCAGCCCAGATCATCAACGAGCACCCCGGCGTCTCGCACAACTACCTGCGCAACCACGAATTCAACCTGTGGTTCACGATCGCCACCGAGCCCGACTCCAAGCTCGGCCTCGAGGGCACGCTCGAGGTGCTCGCCCGCGAGGCCGGCGCCGAGTCCGTGCGCCAGCTCCCCACGCTCAAGCTGTTCAAGATCCGCATGGACCTGGAGATGGAGGGCGACACCGACGCGCTCTCGAGCGCCGCCGAGGTCAAGGAGCCGATCGAGCTCGAGCGCCAGCCCTACGACGAGCTCGACATCGCCGTCATCCGCGCGCTGCAGGGCGACATGCCCGTCGTCGAGGAGCCCTATGCAGCGGCCGCCGCCGAGCTCGGTCTGACCCAGGAGCGCCTGCTCGACCACCTCGCCGGCATGCAGGAGCGCGGCATCCTGCGCCGCGTGGCCGCCATCCTCTACCACCGCCGCGCGGGCTTCTCCGCCAACGGCATGGGCGTGTGGAAGGTGCCCGACGAGCAGATCTTCGAGATCGGCTGTCGCATGGCCGCCGTGCGCGGCATCTCCCACTGCTACCAGCGCCCCACCTACGCCGACTGGCCGTACTCGGTCTTCACCATGGCCCACGGGCGCTCCAAGGAGGAGTGCGACGCCGTGCTCGACTCGATCGCCGAGCGCACCGGCATCCACGAGCGCGCCACGCTGTACTCCTCCACCGAGTTCAAGAAGATCCGCCTGCTGTACTTCACGGACGACTTCAAGGACTGGGAGCGCGCGCACGGCGGCGCCTGAGTTGACCGCGTCGCTCACCGACACGCGCTCGGCGGAGCTGTACGCGCGCGCCCTCGAGCTGATCCCCGGCGGAGTCAACTCGCCGGTGCGCGCCATGCACGCGATCGGGCGCGAGCCGATCTTCATCGCCCGCGGCGACGGCGCCGAGATCATCGACGTGGACGGCAACCGCTTCGTGGACTACGTGTGCTCGTGGGGCCCGCTGATCCACGGGCACGCCCACCCGCACGTGCTGGCGGCGATCGGCGAGGCGGCGGCCAACGGCACGAGCTTCGGCGCTCCAACCGCCGGCGAGGTCGAGCTCGCATACGAGGTCGCGCGAAGGGTGGATGGGGTCGAGATGCTGCGCATGACCTCCTCGGGCACCGAGGCCTCGATGACCGCCATCCGCCTGGCGCGCGCGGCGACCGGTCGCGAGCTCGTTCTCAAGTTCGCCGGCGCCTACCACGGGCACGCCGACGGGCTGCTCGCACAGGCCGGCTCGGGCCTGGCGACACAGTCGCTGCCGTCGAGCCCCGGCGTGCCGGCGGCGGCGGCCGCGGCGACGATCGTCGTGCCGTGGAACGACCCCGACGCGCTCATCGCCGCCACCGGGCACAACCGGCTCGCCGCGATCATCGCCGAGCCGCTGCCCGCCAACATGGGGCTCGTCCCCCCCTCCGAGGGCTTCCTCACGCTCGTGCGCGAGCGCGCGGACGCGACCGGTGCGCTGCTGATCCTCGACGAGGTGATCAGCGGCTTTCGCGTCGCCCGCGGAGGCGCCCAGGAACTGCTCGGCGTGAGCGGCGACATCGTCGTCCTCGGCAAGGTGATCGGCGGCGGCCTGCCCGCCGCGGCGCTCGGCGGGCGCGGCGAGCTGATGCGCCTGCTGGCGCCCGCGGGAGAGGTGTACCAGGCGGGGACGTTGTCGGGCAGCCCGCTCGCCGTGGCCGCCGGGCTGGCCACGCTCGAGCTGCTCGACGAAGCCGCCTACGCGCGGCTCGCCGCGATCACCGAGCGCCTGGCCCGCGGCCTGGGCGAGGCGGCCGCCGGAGCCGGCGGGTACCCCGTGCAGGTCGTCAGCGCCCCCGGCCTGGTGACGGTGTTCTTCAGCGAGCGCCCCGTGCGGTCGTTCGCCGACGCCCAGGCCTGTGACCTGCAGGCCCACGCCGCCTGGTGCCGGGAGCTGCTCGCGCGCGGCGTGTACCCGCCGCCCTCCCAGTTCGAGGCCTGGTTCCCCTCGCTGGCCCACACCGACGAGCACATCGAGCGCACCTGCGAGGCCGCCGCCGCCGCCTTCGCCTGCCTGCCCGAAGGCGTGCCCGCCGCGGCTACCCGGTCGGGTCCCATCCGATGAGCGGCCTGGCGAACCTGCGCGAGCTGCTCCTCGTCGAGGGGGGCCTGATGGCCACGCTCGTCGCACCCGGCGAGACCCGCGAGGAGCAGGGCGGGGTGGGCGGGCCTGCATCGATCGCCGCCGCCGGCCCGCGGGCGGCGGGCAGGCGCGCGGAGTACGAGCTGCTCGTGGAGGCCATCTACGAGGGCTACCTGCTGCACTACCGAGCGCCGCGCGTGGTGCACGTCCCCGAGGCCGATCTCAGCCTGCTCGCCGGCGACCGGCTGTACGCGATCGGGCTGTCGCGCCTGGTGGCCATCGGAGACACGCTCGCCGTGGCCGAGCTGGCGGACACGATCACGCTCAGCGCGCTCGCCCAGGGCGCCGGCGCGCTCGAGCTGGCGGAGGCCGTGTGGACAGCCGGGGCGCGGGCCGTCGGCTGGGGACCCAGCGAGCCGCATGCCCGCGCCAAGGAGCTCGTGTCGGCGGGCGCCCCAGGGGCGATCGAGGCGATGCGCACAAGCATCGAGGCGGGTGCCGCGCCGTCCTGAAACGCGCCTCGATATTGTTCACCGTCCGGTGGCAGACAAGCGCACAAGGCACACCTCCAAGTACACGCTCGACCGCGGCATACCCGGAGCGTTCGAGGGCGAGACGATCACCCGCCGCCGGTTCATGACGGGCACCGCGCACGGAACGGGCGCGCTTGCCGCCATGTCATTCGCGCTGCCCGCGCTCGCCTTCGCCGTCGGCCCGGTGTTCAAAACCAACACCGAGCACTGGGAAGTGGTCGGCAAGCTCGACCAGTTCCCCGACAACAACTACGTGCCGGTCATCCTCACGCTCAACCCGGGGATCGGCGAGGCGGGCAAGACGACGGTGTACGTGCGCAAGTTCAACCCCGAAATCGACACCGACCCGTACGACAAGAACATGCCGTACATCGCGATCTCGAGCCGCTGCGCCCACGTCGGCTGCCCGGTGCGCTGGGTGGACGCCTCCGAGCGCTTCATCTGCCCCTGCCACGGCGGGGTGTACGACCTGCTCGGGCGCAGGGTGGGTGGGCCCCCGGTCCGGCCGCTCGACCGTTTCTACACGCGCGTGAACGGCGAAGACGTGGAAGTCGGCATGCGCTTCAGCGTCAACAGCCAGCTGCGCCACTTCTCTCCGCGGCTGCCGGGCGAGCCGCTCGACGGCATCGGCCAGTATCTGTATCCCTCGGTCCCCGGCGCCAAAATCTAGCCTGGTCCCCAGCCCTTCCCGACCACCTTGCCCAAGCTCCCCGCTCCCCCGCTCCCCGCCCCGCTGAAGACGCCGCCGCCGCGGCCAGGGACGGGCAACGGCACGGCGACACCCGCGGATCACGCGCACAAGGGTGCCGTCGCCGTCGTCGACTGGGTGGACGAGCGCACCTCGCTCAGCGGGGCCGCCCGCTGGATGATGTTCCGCAAGGTGCCCAAGGGCACCAACTGGTTCTACACGCTCGGCTCGGCAACCATGTTCGCCTTCCTCAGCCAGGCCGTCACGGGCGTGTTCCTGGCGATGTACTATCGCCCGGACGCGTCCGGCGGCGCCTACGAATCGATCCGCTACGTCACCAACGACGTGTTCCTCGGGCAGTTCGTGCGCGGGATGCACAAGTGGGGCTCGAGCGTGATGGTGGTGCTGGTGTTCCTGCACATGGGCAGGACGTTCTTCTTCGGCGCCTACAAGTACCCGCGCGAGCTCAACTGGGTGATCGGCGTGGTGCTGCTGATCCTGACGATGGCGATGTCGTTCACCGGCTATCTGCTGCCGTTCGACCAGCGCGCCTACTGGGCCACCCAGGTGGGCGTCAACATCAACGGCACCGGCCCGCTGCTCGGGCCCTATCTGAGCGCCTTCCTGCTCGGTGGCTCGGAATTCAACGCCACCACCCTGTCGCGCTTCTATGCCATCCACATGCTGCTCCTGCCCGGGTTGATCGCGGCGCTGATCGGCGCCCACCTGTACCTCGTGGCCAAGCTCGGCACGACCGCGCCGCCGTGGCAGAAGGTCCATCGGCGCGACGAGCTGCTCGAGACCGAGGTGTAGGCGTGAACCAGCGCGAGAAGGAGGAGTACCTCCGCGAGTACGCGGTCCTCAAGTCCCAGGGCAAGCCGTTCTTCCCGTATGCCGTGGCCAAGGACTCGGCGATGGCGTGCGTGGTGATGGCGGTGATCATCGCCATGTCGCTCGTGCTCGGCACCGAGCTCGGCTCCAAGGCCAACCCCACGACCACCACCTACGTGCCGCGGCCCGAGTGGTACTTCTTCTTCCTGTTCGAGTTGCTGCGCGTGATCAAGCCGCCGAGCCTCACGCCGCTGGCCACGATCGGCGTACCGACGATCTGCATGATCCTGCTGTTCCTGCTGCCGTTCTACGATCGCGGTCCCGAGCGTCGCCCCGAGCGCCGTCCGATCGCGACGATCTCGGCCATCGTCGTCATCTGCGCGATGGCCTACCTGACCTACGAGGGCGCGCACGTGGGCTCGCCGACGGCGATCGAATTCGCCACCCCGGCGGCCATCACGGAGGCGGGCGGCAAGCTGCTGGCGGAGTACGAAGAAGGCAGGAAGGTGGTCGCCCAGTCGGGGTGTCTGGCGTGCCACAAGCTCGGCGACAACGGCAACTCCGGGCCGGGACCCGAGCTCACGCACATCGGCTCACGCATACCGCGCCAGGCGATCGCGCGAACGCTCGTGAACCCGACCGCCCCGATGCCGTCGTTCAAGAACCTGCCGGCGAAGAAGTTCGAAGCGATCGTCAACTTCCTCTCGCAACTGAAGTAGCTCGCGGCGTGAGCGCGGGCGGGCCGCCAGACACCAGCGCCGGCCGGCTCGAGGCCGGCGAGGTGCGCGCGATGTTCGACCGCATCGCGGGGGTCTATGACCTGCTCAATGGCGCCATGACCGCCGGGCTGCACCACCGCTGGCGCGCACGCGCCGCCGAGGAAGCCCGCGTCGGGCCGGGCAGCCGCATCCTGGACGTGGCCACCGGCACCGGCGATCTGGCCATCGAGCTCGCGCGGCGCGTCTCGCCGGGCGGGGAGGTGGTGGGGGCCGACTTCTCCGAGGGCATGCTCGACCGGGCACGCCGCAAGGCCGGCACGCCGAGCGGGGAAGACCGGGTGCGCCCCCGCTTCGAATGGGCGGATGCGCTGGCGCTGCCGTATCCCGACGATCGCTTCGACGCGGCCACCGTCGGCTTCGGCGTGCGCAACTTCGACGACCTCGCCCGCGGACTGGCGGAGATGGTGCGGGTGGTGCGCCCGGGAGGACGGGTGGTGGTGCTCGAGATGACCACCCCGCGGCGCCCTCCGCTGTCGGTGTTCTTCGGGCTGTGGTTCGATCGCATCGTTCCCGCGCTCGGCCGCCTGACGGGCGCGCTCGCGGTGCTCTCGGGCCGGGGGGATGCCGCCATCGCGAACGCGTACAGCTACCTGCCGAGCTCGGTCAAGCGCTTTCCCGGCCCCGCCGCGCTCGCCGCCGAGCTCGAGCGCGCCGGCCTCGAGGAGGTCCGCTACGTGATCACCGCGGGTGGCATCGTGGCCATTCACGCGGGCACCGTGGTGGGTGAACGGGCATCATGAGCGCAGTGCGCGGCACGGCGGTCAGCGTCCCCGAGGGGGAAGTGGACGGACTCGAGGCGATCATGCGTCGCGGGGGCGCGGGGCTGCGTCGCAGGATGCAGCGCACGGAGCGCCACCTCGAGCGGGTGACCGCGCAGGCGGGGACGCCGCTCGCGGACTACGCCAACGCGACCGTGATCGCAGGCGGCAAGCGGCTGCGCCCGCTGCTGGTGCTGCTCGCCGCCGAGTCGGCCGGAGGTCCGGTGGGCGGGCCGGCCAACGCCGACGGCGAGGAGCGTCTGATCCGCGCGGCCGTCGCGGTGGAGCTCGTGCACTCGGCCACGCTCGTCCACGACGATCTGATCGACGGCGCGCCGTTGCGGCGTGGCCAGCCGACGGTGGCGGCGGCGGCGGGGCGGCGGATGGCGGTGGCGACCGGCGATCTGCTGTTCTCGCGGGCCTTCGCGGAGCTCGCCCGCAACGAGGACCAGGCGCAGCTTCAGGCGCTCTCGCAGGCCAGCTCGGCGCTCGCCGAAGGCGAGCTGCTGCAGCGCGAGGACGCCTACGCCGCGCACGTGGCGGTCGAGCGCTACCTGATGCGCTGCGAGCTGAAGACCGCCGCGCTGTTCGAGGCCGCGTGCCGGCTCGGGGCGCTCACGGCCGCGCAGGGCTCGGGCGCGCTGGCCGACGCGCTGGGCGCATTCGCGCGGCGCATCGGACTCGCCTTCCAGATGCTCGACGACGTGCTCGACGTCTCCGGTCCGGTCGAGCGGACGGGCAAGTCGCGGGGCACCGACCTACTCGACGGCACGGTCACGCTCCCCTTCATCCTCGCCCGCGAGCGCGATCCCGCGCTGGCCGCCTTCGACCTTGCCTGCCTGGGCGGGGTGGACGAGGTCGGCGGCGTCCAGCAGGCCGAGGAGCTGTGCGACCGCATCGCCGCGACCGGCGCCCTGGACGAGGCGCGCGAACGGGCTCTGGGGGTGGTCGCCGAGGCCAAGGCGGCGCTGCCGGCGATCCTGCCCGACGGGCGCTCGGCCCTGCTCGAGCTCGTCGCCGACGCGGTCGTCGAGCGCTACCGCTAGAAGTCGCTGGGCAGAATCAGGTCTGCCTCGAGCGCCCGCGCGAAGAACTCGATTTCCTCGGACATGTTCGCGTGGGTCATGCGCCGCAGGTCGCCGAGCAGCGCGCTCGAGCCGCGGTCGAGCTCGTCGTCGAGACGTTCCACGGCGGTCTGGTCGAAGACGCCTTCGCGGCGCGACTCACACTCGGGACAGCGCAGCACGATGCGCCAGTGACGGGGGCCCTCCTCCGACCAGTCCAGCGGATATACGAGCTCGCCGGCGCAGTGGAAGCAGATGTGCAGTTGCGCGGGGGCGCAGGTCCCGTCGGCAGCCTGACTGCCCGCCTGGGCCCCGGAGGGGGCGCCCTCGTGGGTGCGTCCAGCGCCGTAGACGGCGCCCGCAGGTTTGCCCGCCGAGCGGGGATCGGTCTGCTGGGCGCGGCGCTGGATGTCTGGCTCGTTCTCGGATTCCATGTGGCTCTGGGTCGTCATCGACGCGTCGAGCCGGGTGCTTTAGCGTGGTAGCCCGCAATGGCTCGGTGGTAGGTTCCTTAGGCGATGGCCACTGCGATTCGCATGATCGACCACGAGGACCGGCTCAGCCTGGTGGACCACCTGGAAGAGCTGCGCACGCGGCTGATCGTGAGCGTCGCGGTGCTCGCCGTGGCGTTCGGCATCTGCCTGTGGCAGAACCACGCGCTATTGGAAATCATCAACAAACCGCTGCAGACGGAGACTAAAAAACAGGTCGCCAACGGCGCCGGCACGATCGGCCAGACCGTCATCACCCAGCAGGGGCTGTTGAAGACGGCCAAGGACATGCAGGCGCTCGTGCACGCGCTGTCGGCGCCCGGCAGCGGCCTGTCCGCCCACACCCGCGCGCAGGTGCAGCCGCTGTCGGCCGCGCTGAAGGCCGACGTGTCCAAGATCCCGCGCGTGCCCCAGGGCATCGCGCCGGTGACCATCGGCATCGCCGAGCCGTTCACGACGACCATCACCGTGACGCTGTACTTCGCCCTGATCGTCTCCCTGCCCGTGATCCTGTTCGAGCTCTACGGCTTCATCCTGCCCGCGCTCGACCCGCACGAGCGGCGCGTGGCCCTGCCGCTGCTGAGCGCCGTGCCCTTCCTGTTCGCCGCCGGGGTCGCCTTTGGCTACTACGTGGTGCTGCCCGCCGCCGTCCACTTCTTCGCGAACTTCAACTCCGATCAGTTCAACGTGCTGGTCCAGGCGAGTCCCTACTACGGCTTCGCCGCCACCATCCTGCTGGCGATGGGCATGGTCTTCCAGGTCCCCGTCGTGATCCTCGGCGCCACGCGCCTGGGTCTCGTGACTCCCAAGCAGCTGCGCCGCGGCCGCCCCTTCGCGTTCGCCGGGTGCGCCGCCGTGGCCGCGTTCCTGCCGGGCGACGTGATCACGCTGCTGCTCGAGACCGTACCGCTGTATTTGCTCTACGAGGTCAGTATCCTGATCGCAGCGCTTGTCGGCAGGGCAACTCGTGCCCCTGCTGACGAGGGAAGCGCCACCGCAGGCGCGCGGTACCCCGCAGGGGATCCGGCGCCGCCACAACCGGAGCATCCAGCGGAGCCAACCGTGCAGGACCTGATAGATCACATCGACCCAAGGCTGTCGGACCGGTAGCACCGGCGGGTCGATGCTGTTCGATCTCAGAGGCCGACACCGTCGCCGCTTCGTGCGGGTGATCTACGGCGGGCTGGCGGTGCTGTTCGGGTCCGGGCTGGTGCTCTTCGGGGTGGGCGGCTTCGGCGGGACGGGCATCCTCACCTCGCTCACCGGCAACGAAGGCTCGAACCACGCGAGCTTCTCCGCCCAGATCGAGAAGTACCGCAAGCTGACCCGCACGCAGCCGAGCAACGCGAGCGCGTGGGAACAGCTGGCCAAGAACCTGCTCCACGAAGCCAGCGGCGAAGCGTACGTGACGAGCACTGGTCAGGTGACGAGCAAGGGCAAGGAACTCTTCACTCAGGCATCCCAGGCGTGGGCGAGCTACCTCGCGCTGAACCCGTCCAAGCCCAACCCCGAACTCGCGCTGCTGATGGCCACCGTGTACAGCGAAACAGGCCTCAACGAACCGGCCAAGGCCGTCGAAGTCCTGCAGATCGCGGTCGCCGATCGTCCCACGGACGCGGCGCTGTATGCGCAGCTCGCCGAGTACGCCTACAAAGCCCACAACACCCGCGTGGGCGACCTCGCATCCGCAAAGGCGGTCGCCCTCGCGCCCGCGTCCGAACGGACGCGCGTGAAGAACGACCTGGCCGAAGTCAAGGCCAACCCCTCGGGCGAAAAGACCTACACGACCACCACCAACGGCAAAACCTACGTTGGCAAGCTGAACTCCAAAGGCGAACTGAAGGCGACGGAAGTAAAGACCACGCCGGGTTCGTCCGGGTCGTCCTCGACGACCACGAAATAGCCCGAGCGAGCCGGCGAGCGGTGAACGGGGGGCACGAGGAGAGCGCCGAAGCGCCCGGGGTGCCCGGGGGCGTTGACGAGGCCGCGCCGCCGCGCTACAGCGCGCGCCTGCTGATCGGCTGTCCCGACCGTCCCGGCATCGTGGCCGGCGTGTCCGGCTTCCTGTTCGAGCGCGGCGCCAACATCGTCTCCTCCAACCAGTACTCGACCGACCCCAGCGACGGCCGGTTCTTCCTGCGCACGGAGTTCTTCCTGCCCGGCGCGCCCGCGCGCGAGCGCTTCCAGGAGGAGTTCCAGGAGGCGCTCGCCGCGCGCTTCGGCATGGACTGGGAGATCCGCTGGTGGGGGGAGCAGCGGCGCATCGCCATCCTCGTCTCGCGCCATGACCACTGCCTGCAGGAGCTGCTGTGGCGCTGGCGCCGGGGCGAGCTCGACGCGCAGATCGTGATGGTGATCTCGAACCACCGGGAGCTGGAGGGCGAGACGCGGGCCGCCGGGATCACGTTCCATCACGTCCCTGTCGAGAAGGGTCACAAGCAGCCCGCCGAGCAGGCCATGCTCGAGCTGCTCGACGGCCGCGCGGAGCTGCTCGTGCTCGCGCGCTACATGCAGATCCTCAGCGGCTCCTTCCTCGAGCGCGTGGGCATGCCCGCGATCAACATCCACCACTCCTTCCTGCCCGCCTTCCCGGGCGCCGATCCCTACGGCCGCGCGCGTGAGCGCGGCGTGAAGCTGATCGGCGCCACCGCCCACTACGTGACCGAGGAGCTCGACGACGGGCCGATCATCGACCAGGACGTCGTGCGCGTCGACCACCGCCAGAGCGTCCACGAGCTCGAGCGCCTCGGGCGTGACGTCGAGCGGCTGGTGCTCGCGCGGGCCGTCGCGCTGCATCTGGACGATCGCGTGATCGCCGACGGCCGGCGCACGATCGTCTTCTGAGCTGCTGATCCCTCGGCCTCGGGCGGCGGGCTGTCGGTGCGGGGTGGGTGTGCCGTGGGGGTGCGCTCGTCGCGCGGTCGGCGGGGTACGGGCTCGGATAGAATCGTCCGCGAGCCGGCCCACCCCGCCGGCCGTGAGCGCGGGCCGTTAGCTCAACCGGCAGAGCAGGGGCCTCTTAAGCCCAAGGTTGCAGGTTCGATTCCTGCACGGCCCATACGCCAAATCCCAGTGTTCATGCGGAGTTTGTCTGCGAAGCTGGCATCGAGACGATCCAGGCGGCGGTGCCGGCCTCGGTCCGCTCGGCGAGGCTGGTGCTCGCCGACGGACGGACGATCCAGTCGCGCGTGATCCGCGTACCGCGAAGAGATGGGGGCCCGGCGGGCATCTACGCCCAGGAGCTCCGCGGCAGCACGAGCCACGCAGTGTCCCTCGTGGAGTTGAACGCCGGCGGGGGCGTCGTGCTCACGTTCTCTTGGTCGCTGTCGATCGGCTGTGCCCCCCACCCCTACGCAATCCTCTACGCAATCCTCCTGCCACCAGGAAAGTCAGTTATGGCGCAAACCCCCCAAGGTGCCGTCGCGCTGAACGTCGTCCCGGTCGAACCACGGGTGCACGCCAAGGGGCCGCTCGTCTACGGCGTGTTCAGCGCGCTGCCCTCCGAACTGACGGCAGTCGGCGCGAATGGCTCGACCGTCTACACCGAAAACCTGCAGGCAAAGGCGGCGGAAGCAGCGCAGTTCTGCGAAGGCTACGCGGAACCGTGGTGGCTCGTGTTGTTACCGCGGGCGGCGACGGCACCGAGACGGATCAAGAGATGCTTGACGGTGCCGAGCATCTCGTCGTAGCGGGAGATGGTTTCATTCAGGAGACGTCCGGCGCGTGGGCGGGATCGCCCGTCGGTTCGGTGCCGCCGCCACTGGCCGCCCTGATCGCGGCAGGCCGGTCAGCGATGAATGAAGCGTGAGGCCGGCTCGAAGTCGCCGTGCAACACAAGGGGGTCGAGGTCCGCGCCGTTGGGCCATACGACGGTCCCCAGCTCGTCGTCCACGCGAACCTGCGCAAAGAAGTCGGGGTCGGCAAAGGGCTCGAACACGGGGCCGTGCAGCTCTCCTGTGAGATCGACGTCACGCGAGCTGCCATCGCTGAAGCCGACCCTTAGCCGGTAGTGGCCAGGCACTTGTGCGGATGTGACCCTCACGAAGTCCATCTAGGTCCGTCCGCCAAAGGCGGTCAGGCGCTTGCCTTGTCGGCGAACCGTTGCCGAGCTGCCTGTCGGGAGACCCCGAGAGCTAGCGCTATGTGGTTCCAGGACCGGCCGCGCGCCCGAGCGAGGACGACGGCCTCGCGCAAGCGGGCATCGTCGGCTCGCACCGCCTCAGCGGCGGTGGCGATCTCGCGGAGATCGTCGGTGCCTTCGACCTGGGCTGTGTCTGGGTCCAGCGAGTCGGCGAGCTGCTCGAAACGGCTCGCGGCCTGCTCGATTTCCTTGTCTGTGTGGCGGGTCATTGTCACCTCATCCGAGAAAGCGATGGAACTTTGGTCGTAGGGGCTGGGCGTGGATCACGACTGGGTCGTCGTCTTCTGTGTCGAGGATGCCGATCTCGAGTAGCGCTCCGTCCGTTGCTGGGCCTATGAGCATCGTCAAGTCGTCGTCGAGGAGTATTCGTCGCATAGCATTGCGAACGGCATGCCATATGTCCGGATCGGTAATCCCGTGCTTTCGCGCTGGCTCGCCGATCCGCACTTAGACAATATAGCTTGTCTAGCGGACGATATCTGCAGCCCGCCTTGTCGCGTTAAGATATAGAACGTCTAGACGCTAATACGATCAATCGGCTATACTAGGCCGCATGATCTACCGCACTCCTCGACCCGATGCTGCGCTCAAGGCCGAGCTGGCGGCGTTCGACGCGCTGCGCGATGAGCTTGGCGCCCAGGCCAGCGTCGCAGGGCGATGGCTTGGCACTCTGCGCCGCCAGTGGCGTGCGGCCTCAGCCGAGAGCTCGATCGAGATCGAGGGGTTCCACGTACCCGAGGACGAGACGCTGGCCATCGCGAGCGGCAGCGAGCCGACCGACCCGACCGACGGGGATCGGATGGCGCTCTCCTGCTACGCGCGGGCGATGGATCACGCCGGCGTCATGTCCGATGATCCCGTGTTCCGCTGGGCGGATCGTGTCGTGCTCGATCTCCACTTCGATGCCTGCTACTTCCAGAAGGACAAGGAGCCCGGTCGATACCGCCGGCGCGGTATCGAGGTCACTGGTCCGGATGGCGGACCGCCCGCGTACGTCGGTCCGCCGGCCGAGCAGGTGCCGCCGCTCATGGGGGAGATCGTGGACTGGCTTGACCATGGTGATCCCGATGCCCACCTGATCGTGCGTGCGGCGATGGCCCATCTGCATCTCGTCTCCGTCCACCCGTTCCGAGACGGCAACGGGCGAATCTCACGGATCGTCCAGTCTCTGGTTCTCGCACGAGGCGGGTTGCTGGCCCCCGAGTTCGTCTCGATTGAGGAATACCTGGGCAGCAACACCTCGGCCTACTACGCGGCGTTGCAGGCGGTGCAGGGAGGATCATTTCAACCTGAGCGTGATGCGACGCCATTCGTAAGGCTCTGCGTCGAAGCACACGTAGCCCAAGCCCGCCGCCGCCGAGGGCAACTTGCTGAGGCTGGTGCGCGATGGGCGTATCTCGAGAAGCTCGTGGACCAGCGCGATTGGCCAGATCGTCTCGTCATCGCCCTCGAGCAGAGCCTCTTCCAGGGCACTGATCGAGCCGTCTACGTCGCCGAGGCCGACGTGTCGGCACCCACGGCGAGCAGCGACCTACGACGCCTCCTCGATGCCGGGCTGCTCACTCAGCAGGGAAGGGGCCCCACCACACGCTATGTCGCAAGCGAGCATCTGGCTCGCGAGGTGCGTGGCCACCTCGACCGATCGAGCTACCAACGATGAGACCACAACCACACATGCGAGCCCCTCGGTGTCACCGAGCGAGTCGGAGGCCGCATCGACACAACACATCAGTAACGATGGATTATGGTCCTGATCCTCGATAACTGATCAGATTTGATGTATGTAGTCCGGCATCCTGTGGTACCATATACATCAGATACGATGTATTAGCACCATCTCTCGACCTAAAGCATCACAATCGATGCACATCGATGAAATCATGACAGACGATGCGGTACTCGCCGAGCTCGGCAGCAGACTCGAGCGTCACCGGCTCGAGCGCAACTGGACCCAGGCCGAAACGGCGGCCCGGGCTGGGGTCGGCCAGGCGACGGTGCAGCGCGCCGAGCGGGGCGAGTCGGTCCAGATGACATCGATGATCAAGCTGCTGCGGGCGCTCGGACTGCTCGCGGGACTCGACGCTGCGGTGCCCGAGTCGCTCGCGCTGCCCATCGCCCAACTCGAGCGCGAGCAGCGCAGGGTCCGACGGCGCGCCAGGCGCAGCCGCCGCGGCCGCGGCGCCCCGCCCGCCGAGTCGACCGACGAGCAGCCCTGGTCGTGGGGTGCGGACCCGGGGGGCGGTGTGTGACCGTAGCGGCGGTCACGCTGTGGGGCTCGCGGATCGCCGCGGTCTCGATCGACGCGGGCGCACGCTATGCCACCTTCCAGTACGACCCGGCGTTCGTCCGCAGCGGCATTCAGGTCGCGCCCATGCAGATGCCGCTCCGCGAGCAGCCCTACAGGTTCCCGGGCCTGCCCCAGGACGCCTTCAGCGGCCTGCCCGGGTTGCTGGCCGACTCCCTGCCCGATCGTTGGGGCACGGCGCTCGTGAACGCCTGGCTGGCTTCCCAGGGGCGCGAGGAGTCGAGCTTCGACGTCGTTCAGCGGCTCTGCTACGTGGGCACCCGCGGTGTGGGCGCGCTGGAGTTCCAGCCGGCCCACCAGCCCGACGTCCCCGCCGCCACAGACCTCCAGGTGGACGCGCTCGTACGCCTGGCCAGCGAGGTGCTCGCCGAACGCGCGGCGTTCGTCGCCGAGCTCAGCGAGAACCCCGACGAGCAGGCGATGAAGGCGATCCTCGCCGTGAGCAGCTCCGCCGGTGGCGCCCGGGCGAAGGCCTTCATCGCCTACAACGCCGCCACCGGCCAGGTCCGCTCGGGACAGCTCGACGCCGGCGACGGGTTTCGCCACTGGCTGCTGAAGTTCGACGGGGTCGCACGTTCCGGCGACCACGGACTCGCCGACCCGCAGGGCTGGGGCGCCGTCGAGTACGCCTACTCGAAGATGGCCCGGGCGTGCGGCGTCGAGATGACCGAGTGCCGGCTGCTGGAGGAGAACGGCCGCAGGCACTTCATGACCCGTCGCTTCGACCGGCCCGAGGACGGCGGCAAGCTCCACATGCAGACCGTGGGTGCACTGGCGCACGTCAGCTACAACGAGCCGGGCACCTACAGCTACGAGCAGGTGCTGCTGCTGATCCGCCGGCTGGGCCTCGGCACGCCGGTCGCCGAGCAGCAGTTCCGGCGGATGGTGTTCAACGTCGTCGCCCGCAACCAGGACGATCACGTCAAGAACATCGCCTTCCTCATGGATCGGCAGGGGGCGTGGTCGCTGGCCCCGGCCTACGACGTGATCTGGGCATGGCGGCCGGGCAACGTATGGCTCGGCAGCCACCAGATGTCGATCAACGGCAAGCGCGATGGCTTCACCGTCGCCGACCTGCAGGCGGTCGCCGCCGTGGCGGGCCTCAGGCGCGGCCGCGCGCAGGCCATCCTCGCGGCGGTCAGCGAGGGGGTTGCCGGTTGGCCCGCCATCGCCGAGGAGGTCGGCGTGGAAGCGCCGATGGCCGAGGAGATCGGCCGCTCGCACCGGCTCACGCTGCCGGCGCGCTGACCCATTCGTGCAGTCAGAGCAGCTCGGTCAGCCCGAGCACGAAGTGGACGGGCATCTCCGACGGCGTCTCGCCGCCGTCGACCAGCTCCCGTACCTGCGCGATCGTCTCCGCGCGCTCGTCCTCCGGGAGCGCCGCCACCCAGCTGACGGATGTCACGTGATCGACGATCCGCTCGGGGTCGGCCGCGAGCGAGCTCGTCACCCGCACCTCGCGCGGGGCGCTCCAACGCCTGCTCGAGCGCACCGCCTCCTGCCAGGGCGCCCCGTCGAAACCCGGATGCTCGGGGCGCAGTTCGGCGATCAGCGAGCCCAGCTCGTGAGCCCACGAGGCGCCGCTCCAGTCGGGGATGCTCGCAATCACCGCGAGCGCTCCCCGCGGGCGCAGAACGCGGCCGATCTCCTCGAGGGCGGTCGCCTGATCGAACCAGTGAAACGCGTCAGCGACGGTCACCGCATCCACGGCCTGGGCGGGTAGCGGGATCGCCTCCGCAAGCCCGTCCCGGACGCGCTCGAGGCCCACGTTCGCGACGAGGCGATCGCGCAGCGCGTCCTGGGGCTCGACGGCGAGCACGTCCAGTCCGGCGCCCAGCAGCGCGCGGGTCAGCTTGCCGGTCCCGGCCGCGAGGTCGAGCACAGGCGAGCCGGGATGCAGCCGCAGCTCGGCCATCAGCGCGCCGATCGCCGCAGGCGTGTAATCGGGACGCCCCCGCTCATACGAATCGGCGACCGAGACGAACTCCTCTGCCAGCGGGTGCAGGCTCACACCCTCCAGCCTACCGTGCGCGTGGGCCGTGCTCAGGGAGCGTCCAGGGCCGCGTAGACGGCGTCGATCAGCGCACGGTTGCGCGGGTCCTGCCATTGCGGGCCGCCGTGGTTCATCACGTAGCCGAACGCCACACCCGCCCGGGGGTCGGCGAAGCCCAGCGATCCGCCGGCGCCGAAGTGCCCGAAGCTGCCCTCGTTGGGCCCCAACGGGCGCTCGGGCTGGGTGAGCTGGAAGCCGAGCCCGAAGCACGACGGGCGTCCGAGCACGAGATCCGGGCCGCCGGCCGACCGGGCGGTCGCCTGGCCCAGGACGTCGCGATCGACGAGCGCCGGCGCGCCGCCCACGAGCGCGTCGTACACGCGGGCGACCGACCGCGCGTCCGTGTGCAGGTTGGCCGAGGGCAGTTCCGCGTCCTGCCAGGCGGCCGTGTTGACGGTGCCGATGCCGGTGGCGCCCGGCGGGTTCATGTACGCGCGCTCGTACAAACGTCCATCCACGGGCGTGCGGCGGGGACCCTCGAAGCGCGCTCTGAGCGACGCGTCGATCACGTACTCGGCCCGGCGGGCGCGCTTGCCGACGTCGAGGCCGAAGCTCACCTCCGCGTGCAGCGGCTCGGCCACCTCCCTGCGCAGAAACGCTCCGATCGGCTCGTCGGCGGTGCGCCGGACCAGCTCGCCGAGGAGAAAGCCGAACGTGTGCACGTGATAGCCGTGGCCCGTGCCCGGCGTCCACCACGGCTCCTGCTCGGCCAGCGCCCGGGTGACGAGCCCCCAGTCGTACAGTGCCCCGTCCGGCAACTGCGTCCCGATCGCCGCCAGGCCGGCCTGGTGGCTGAGCAGCTGGCGCACGGTGATCGCCTCCTTGCCCGCGACCGCGAACTCCGGCCAACGTCGCGACACGGGCTCGTCGAGGTCCAGCAGGCCACGCGACACGAGCATCAGCACGCACAGCCCGGCCAGCGCCTTGCCGACGGAGAACGCGTTCACGAGCGTGTCCTCGCGCCATGGGCGCGAGCGCGCCTCGTCGGCGGATCCGCACCACAGGTCGACCACCGGCCTGCCCTCGACGATCACCGCCACCGCCGCGCCGAGCTCGCCGCGGTGCGCGAGGTTCTCGCGCAGGGCATCGCGCACACCGACGAACCGCGCGTCGCACTCCCCTGCCAGCTCCTCGCCGCGAGCCCCGATTGGCGGACCCTACACCAGGCGCGCGAGGCGCTCGCGCAAGGCCGTGGCCCCGGTCCGTCCAGGCGCCCCGACCGCCGGCGGTGACAAATGTTCACAAATCCAGTTGAAATTATGAGGGTTCTGTCCTACGGTGCGTTTGGCGGGGCGGGACGCCGCCCCGCACACCCACTCAAATCACAAGCCAACGAGCAATGAAAACCACAAGCCAACGAGCAACGAAAGGACACACCAAGATGCTCTACCTAACCTCCACAGACGCGCCCCGCAGCGGTCTGCAGCGCAGGCTGCAGGGCCTCATCGGCGCCGTCGCACTCGCCATCGGTGCGGCGGCGATTGCCCTCGCGGGTGCCGCCTCCGCGGCCGCTGCCCCGAGCTCACCCCCGCCCGTCACCATCCTCACGTCCTCCCCGTTCCTCGGGCAGGGCGACTTCTTCATCACGCCCACCGGCGACACGAGCACCTACGCCAATGGCCCGGAGATCCTCGACCAGCACGGCAACGTCGTGTGGTTCCACCCGATCCCGGTGGGGCAGACGGCGTCGGACTTCCGGGTCCAGAGCTACCGCGGCCAGCCGGTCCTCACGTGGTGGCAGGGCACGGGCCTCGGCGGCCTGTCGAGCGGAACGGACTACATCTACAACGAGCACTTCCAGCAGATCGCCACCGTCAACGCGGGCAACGGGCTCAGCGCGGACGGGCACGAGTTCCTGATCACCCCGTGGAACACCGCGCTGATCCTCTCCTACACCACCGCCACCGCTGATCTCACCTCGATCGGCGGCCCCGCCGACCAGACGGTCATCGACGGGGTCGTGCAGGAGATCGACATCGCCACCGGCAAGGTGCTGTTCCAGTGGAACAGCGAGGACCACGTGCCCTTCAGCCAGAGCGAGCAGCCGTTGCCGGCCTCACCGAGCACACCCTGGGACTGGTTCCACATCAACGCCGTGAAGCTCGACACCGACGGCAACCTGCTGATCGACGCCCGCGACACCTGGACGACCTACAAGGTCAGCCTCGGCAGCGGCAACATCATCTGGCAGCTCGGCGGCAAGGACTCGAGCTTCAAGGTGCAGGCCGCCCCGGGGCAGGTGCTCGACAGCGCGGGTGAGATCTTCGCTTGGCAGCACGACCCGGAGCCCCTCGGCAACGACGTGTACACGTTCTTCGACAACGAGTCCTCCGGCACGCCGCTGCTCCCGTACAGCCGCGCGGTCACGGTCAGGCTCGACCCGTTCACGAAGACCGCCACGCTGGTCGCATCCGATGATCAGCCCGAGGGCCTGTCGGCGGCCTCGCAGGGCAACGCGCAGACGACCCCCGGGGGCAATCTCGTGGTCGGCTGGGGCGCCCTGCCGTACTTCTCGGAGTTCAACCCGCGCGGCGGGCTGCTGTTCAACGCCGAGTTCCCGGCGGGTGTGAACACCTACCGGGCGTACCTGGAGCCGTTCAACGGCGGCGGGCCCTGGGCCGGTCAGCCGTTCGGCTCCTAGCAATCCGTCCGTGCGACCCCGGCGCACCGGGGTCGCAGGACGCCGCACGGCCCGGGGCACGCGCATGGATGCGCCACCCGGGCCGTGGCGGCGGGCCTGTACGGTTGAGGGGTGTCACGGCGCACGCGCATCGTGCTGTTCGGCTCGGCCGGGGTGCTGGTGATCGCAGGCGGCGCGTGCGCCGCCCTGGTCGGCGGGGTGACCGGCGAAGTGCTCACGATCGTGCTGATCTCCGGCGGCCTGGCCGGCGGCCTGCTGCTCGTGTTCCTGGAGATCGGCCTCGAAGAAGAACGGGACCTCGCCCGCGATCAGGAGCGCCGTCGCAGCCGGACGAACAAGGGCGCGCGCGAGCGCAAGCCCTTGCGGCCGGGTGGGCGCACGCGCTTGCCCCGCTGGCCGCGGCGCCCGAGCTGAGGCGGCCAGGTGGCCCGTGGCGCTCCACGCCAGGCGGCCGGGTGGCCTACGGGGAGCCGCCGCCGAAACCGGGCAGTGTCGTCGGGCTCGACCGTTCGAGCTGTAGCGCCTGTTGCTGCCAGCTCACCGAGAACGCCCCGTCAGCTGCGGTGCTGGGGGTGGGTGCGGCCACGGTCAGCGTCTTGGTGGGCACGACCCGCGCGCCCGCGCGCCCGTGCGCCGCGTTGAAGGTTTGCTGCTGCAGTTCCAGCTCGGTCTGCGACCAGGCCGGGTCGTCGATCGCCCCGGTGTGCCCGTTGCTGACGGCGGTGGCGCTGGCGAACGACACCTGGCCGAAGTCGGTGAGGGAGAGCACGTCGCACGTCTGGCTGCTCGGGCATACCGACGGCGCCTCCACGATCCAGTCGGCGGACGACGCGTCGATGTTCGCGGAGCGCCTGGTCGTGGAGAAGCGTTCGCCGGTGGTGAGGTCGCGGATCCGCAGGGTCACGTCCTGGTGGTGGACGGTGACCGAGGCGACGATCGCGTCGCCCGGGTGCACCGCGAGCTTGAGGTTCACGGGTTCGGCGGGAAGGAGCTCGAACCAGCTGCTGTAGACGGGCGTGCCCGAGCTCGTGCAGTCGGCGTCGGTGCCCACCTGCTCGAGCCCGCGGGAGGTCTCGCTGTAGCCGCCGAGGCCCACCCACACGGCCGCGTCCGTTTCACGCCCCGAGGCGCACGTCGCGGTGGGCGCTCTCCACGCGCCGGACACGCTGCTGAAACCCTTGCCGGCGCCGGCGCGGGTGGCGACATAGCCGGCCCAGTTGGCGCTGACGCTCGGCTGTGCGGCGCTCGCCGCGGGCAGCGCGAGCGCCGCGGAGGTGACCAGGACGCAGCAGGCCAGCGCGCCGAGCGCCACCGAACTGCGCATCAGCGCCCGCGGGTCCATGCGGGAAAGGATGGCGTGGGCACCTTAAACTCCCCTAGGCGGCAGCTAAGACGCGGCTAGGAATGGGCCAGGCGGACGTTGCCGCCGATCAGTGTCTGGCGGCCGGCGTCCGTCCACACGACCTGCTCGCGACCGGGGCCGACGCCGATCATGGTCACCGGTGCGCCGATGTGATCGGCGATGAACTCCAGGTACTCGACGGCCCCGCTCGGCAGGTCAGAGAGCGTGCGGCACTCGCCCAGGTCCTCCTTCCAGCCGCCCAGCTCGGTCAGCTCGGCCACGGTGTGATGGAGCACGGTCTGGTGGTAGGGGAAGTCCTCGAACTCCGCGCCGTCGGCGCCGCGATAGCTCGTGCACACCTGGATGCGGTCGAGCCCGGAGAGGACGTCGAGCTTGGTCACCACCAGCGCCGTCAGCGTGTTCAGGCGCGCCGCGTAGCGCAGCGCGACGAGGTCCAGCCAGCCGGTCCGCCGGGGGCGTCCGGTGGTCGTGCCGAACTCGCCTCCGCGCCGTCTGATCGTCTCGCCCATCTCGTCGTGCAGCTCGCTCGGGAACGGCCCGGCGCCCACCCGCGTCGTGTACGCCTTGGAGATGCCCCAGATCTCGTCGATCGCCTTCGGCCCGATGCCGCTCCCCACGCACGCCGCGCCCGACAGCGGATTGGAGGAGGTCACGAACGGATAGGTGCCGTGGTCGATGTCCAGCATCGCCCCCTGGGCGCCCTCGAGGATCACGATCTTCTCGTCCTCGAGCATCTCCCACATCAGCTTGGAGGTGTCCGCGATGTGCTGCTCCAAGCGGTGACCGTAGGTCAGGTACTCCTCGGTCATCGTGTGCAGGTCGAGCGCCGGGTCCTTCTCGTACGGCCGCAGCGACAGGCGCTTGGGCTCCATCGCGGCGACGATCTTCTTCTTCAGGATCTTCTCGTCGAGCAGGTCCTGCACGCGAATGCCGAGGCGCGCCGCCTTGTCCGCGTAGCAGGGGCCGATGCCCCTCCGCGTGGTGCCGATCTGCAGGCTTCCCAGCTTGGCCTCGCCGGCGGAGTCGAGCAGCAGGTGGTAGGGCATGATCAGGTGCGCGTTGGCGGAGATGCGCAGCCCGCTGACGTCCACGCGCCGCGCCCGCAGCGCGTCGAGCTCGTCGATCAGCACCTTCGGGTCGATCACCACGCCGTTGCCGATCACGCAGAGCTTGCCCGCATACAGGATGCCCGAGGGGATCAGGTGCAGCTTCCACTCCTGATCGCCCCGCACGATCGTGTGTCCCGCGTTGTTGCCGCCCTGGAAGCGCACCACCGCGTCACCGTGCTCGGCGAGCAGGTCGGTGATCTTGCCCTTGCCCTCATCGCCCCACTGGGCGCCGACTATCACTATGCCTGGCATGACCAGTGCAGTGTACGTAGCGATGGGCCCCGGCCCGGGACACTCACAGGCGGGAGGGGCGGCGAGAGCCCTCCAGGCTCTAGGCCAGAGCGTGTATCAGGAGCCGGCGGGCTCCGCGCGCATGGCGCGGTACTCGCGTCGGCGGTCCTCGCCGAACAGCGGCAGCGGGTCGCCGCACATCTCGATCAGGCGCGAGACCGTGCGCGCACCGATCTGCGCGGAGAGCTCGTCCGGCTCCAGGTTCGTCGTGAGGACGATCGAGCGCTGCTCCTCGTAGCGGGTGTTGATGATCGAGTAGAGCTGCTCCAGCGCCCAGTCCGTGCGGTTCTCGGCGCCCACGTCATCGATGTGCAGGAGATCCACGCCGGCGAGCCGGTCGAGGAAGCCGATCACCCCGTCGGTGTCCTCGATGGCCTCGCGAATCAGATTCAACAGCCGCGGCAGCGAGTAGATGGCCACCGTGCGCCCGGCGTCGAGCGCCGCTTTGGAGATCAGCATCGCCAGCATCGTCTTGCCGGTGCCGATGTCTCCCATGATCCACATTCCCTGGCCGGCGTCGAGCTGCTTGTCGATCTCCGCCGCGAACCGGCGTGCCGCGCGGATCTGCTCGGGGAACGCCACGAAGTCCGGTCCCGTCAGCCGCTCGAAGGAGATGTCCCGATACAGATTGGGGATGCGTCCCTCGAGCCGGCGCGCCCGCCGTTCTGCGATACGGCCCGCCCTGCAGCGGCAGTCGCGCGCGGTGTTGGTCGCCTCGTCGATCATGAAACCGCTGCCATCGCACACGCCCAGGGGACATTGATCCGCGCCTCGCCCGCCCCGCCGCGCGAGCACGGTCAGCGGGTCGGGTGGCTCGCTCGGGTCCCGGGTGCTCATTGCGCGAAGCGCTCGCTCGCGTAGTTCATGAACTTCGGGTACTCCTTCTGGAAGGTGAGCGTGACTTTGCCAGTGGCGCCGTTGCGGTGCTTGGCGATGATCAGGTCGGCCTCGCCCGGGCGCTCGGAGTCCTCGTCGTAGTACTCGTCGCGGTAGATGAACATCACCAGGTCGGAATCCTGCTCGAGGTTGCCGCTCTCGCGCAGATCCGAGAGCTGCGGCTTCTTGTCCGGGCGCTGCTCGACCGCGCGGCTGAGCTGGGAGAGCGCGATCACCGGCACACCCAGCTCGCGGGCGAGGATCTTCAGCCCGCGCGAGAGCTCGCCGACGGCGGTGACGCGGCTGTCGTAGCGGCTGTCGGTGCGCATCAGCTGGAGGTAGTCGATGATGATCAACCCCAGGCCGCCCTCGCACTGGCTGTGCAGCCGTCGCGCCTTCGCCCGGATCTCGAGCATGCCCACGTCGCTGGAGTCGTCCACCCACAGCGGCGCCTGCGACAGGCGCTCGCTGGCCTTGAGGATCTTCGGCCAGCGTTGCTCGGCCACCCGCCCCTTGCGCAGCTCCTCGCCCTTGATCCTCGCCTGGGAGGCCACGAACCGCTGCGCGAGCTCGGCCTCGGCCATCTCCAGCGAGAACAGGGCGACCGGCTTGCCGTGCTCGACCGCCGCGTTCTCCGCGATGTTGCACACGAGCGCGCTCTTGCCCATCGCGGGGCGCGCGGCGATGATGATCAGGTTGCCCTTCTGGAAGCCGCCGGTGATCTCGTCCAGGTCCTTGAAGCCCGACGGCGTACCCGTCAGCGCGGTCCCTTCGCGCGAGAGCCTGTGCAGCTTGTCGAGCTCCTCGTGCAGCACCTCCTCGATCGCGCGGAAGTCCTGCTGGCGGTCGTCGCGGGCGACCTCCAGCATCGCCTTCTCGGCCTGCTCCACCAGCTCGCGCGGGGGCGCGTCGTGGCCGAGCACGCTCTCCTGGATCTCGTAGGTGCTCTTGAGCAGGCGCCGCAGCAGCGCGTTCTCGCGCACGATCTGCGCGTACCGGCGAGCGTGACCCGCGGCCGGCACGACGCCCGTCAGCTCGTCCACCGTCGCCGGGCCGCCGACCTGCTCGAGGTGGCCCATCTGCCGCAGGCGGTCGGTGACGGTTAGGACGTCGACCGGCTCGCTTTCGTTGTACAGCGCGAGCATCGCCTCGTAGATCGTGCCGTGGCGCTCGCGGTAGAAGTCCTCCGGCCGCAGTCCCTCCTCGATCACCAGCGCATACAGCGAGCGATCCGACAGCAGGATCGCCCCGAGCACCGACTGCTCGGCGTCGAGGTTGTGCGGCGGGGTCATGGCCCCCGCGGGGGCGCTCGCCCGGCCGTTGGCGCCGTTGGCTGTGGGTACGGCGCTCATCGGTCGAGCGAGTGTAGGCGTGGCGCGGGCGCGTCCCGACGGCCGTTCCCGCAAATGCGGCGTGAAAAAGATGCGACGCTCGTCACGAACACATGTTCGCAGCGCCGTAGGACACGACCCAGCCAAGCGGAGCACGTGGGGCGACTCGTCCCCCGCCGCGTCAGCGGCCGGGACGATCGACTCAGGTGCGGAGCGTCATTTCTTGGCCACGACCATCGTCTTGATCGTGGCGGTCACGTTCTCGACCACCTCGACCACGACCATGTAGGTGCCGACGTTCTTGATCGGCTCTGGCATGTGCACGTTGCGTTTGTCGATCCGCAGGCCGCGCGCTTCGCGGATCGCGGTGGCGATGTCCTGCGCGGTGACCGATCCGAACAGGCGTCCGTCGGCGCCGGCCTGTTGAGGGATCGTGAGCACCGTGCGGTTGAGCAGGTTGACGTTCTCCTGAGCCCGCTCGACCGCCTCGCGAGCGGCCCGCTCGACCGCCGCCTGGCGCTGGCGAACCGTTTCGATCGCGCCCTTGGTCGCCGGCTGGGCGAGCTTGTGCGGTATCAGGTAGTTGCGCAGGTAGCCCTTGGAGACATCCACGACGCTGCCCTGCTCGCCGAGCGTGTCCACGTCCTGCAGGAGGATCGCCTCGGGCATCGCCACACCGCCTAGCGTTCGCGGTCCCGGTCGCCGCGGTCACGGCGACCTCCGGGGCTGTCGTCGCGGCCGCCCTCGTTCACGTAGGGCAGCAGCGCCAGCTCGCGGGCGCGCTTGACGGCCCGCGCGATCTGCACCTGGTGGCGACGGCACGAGCCGGTGATCCGCCGCGAGCGGATCTTGCCCTTCTCGGAGATGAACTTGCGCAGCGACGCCACGTCCTTGTAGTCGACCTGCTCGACCTTGTCGCGGCAGTGCTGGCAGGGCTTGCGCCGCCCGCTGCCGGGGCCGCCCTTCTTGTCGCGCCGGCGCACCGGCTTGCCGCGACCGCGTGCCTTGGCCATCAGCGCACCTCGCCGCGGCTTGGGAGATCGTCGGACATCACTGGAATTGAGGGCACTCGATACCTCGCTGCGTGGATCTGCTGGTCGATGGCTAGAACGGAATGTCGTCGTCGCCGGCGCCGCCGGCTACCGGTGCGGGCTGGAAGTCCCCTTCATCGACGGGGACGTCGCTGCCCCTCGCGGCCCCGTTTCCGGAGAACCCGCCGCCTGCGGCGTCGTCGCGCGAGCCCAGGAACTGCACCGAGTCGGCAATGATATCGATTGCCTGGCGTTTGGCGCCCTCCTGGGTCTCCCACTCGCGCCACTCGAGGCGTCCGTCGATCGCCACGGGGCGTCCCTTGGACAGGAAGCGCGCCGCGTTCTCGCCCTGTGCGCCCCACACGGTGACGTCGAAGTAGTTGGGCTTGTCCTCCCATTCGCCCGTGCTCCCGTTCTTGCGGCGCGTGTTGCAGGCGACGCGCAGCTTGCACACCGAGTTGCCGCTCGCCAGCGAGCGCAGCTCCGGGTCGGCGGTCAGATTCCCGGTGAGGACGACCCGGTTGATGTTGGTGGCGGCCACGGCTCTCTTCCTTTCGGCTAGACACTCACTCGTCGCCGGCCGACGCACTGCCGGCGGGCGAGCTCAGCCACCGAGTCTAGAGCGACGCCCGGGTGCGACTCTCGCGCCCAGCGTCCGAGGTCGCTCCTTGCGAGGAACTCCTAGCGGCCCTTGGCCCGCGAGGAGGTTCGGAAGACCTCATCCCAGTAGGGCGCGCTGATGCCGAAGCCGCGCGTGTCGTCCTGGAAGTGATGGCGCATGTGGCGCTCGCGGAGCATCCTGCCGAGGCGTCCGCGCGGGCGGAAGTGGTGCAGGTAGTAGTGGGTCAGGTCGTACACCAGATAGCCGGCGAAGAACCCCGCGCCGATCGCCGGCGCGTAGGTCGAGCCGAACGCCAGGTAGAGCAGGCCGAACACGGCCGCACCCAGGGGCACGCTGACCGCCGGCGGCATCACCAGGCGCATGGGGTCGTTGGGGTGGTCGTGGTGGACGCCGTGGATGATCCAGTGCAGGCGTGCGCCGAATCCGTCCTCGGGCTCGAAGTGGAACACGAGGCGATGCAGCCAGTACTCGAACAGCGTCCACAGCGCGTAGCCGGCGAGGGCCAGGGCCAGCGCCACGAGCACGCTGACGCTCGACAGGGCCCAGGCCATGAGCGCCGCGATCGCCGGCAGGAAGATGATCACCGGCACCGCCGGATGCACGCGCGAGAGGGCGTCGAGCACGCGCGAATCGAACATCGGCGGCGAGGCGCGCAGCACGTCCGTCCTGCTCCCCGGTCGGTCGCTCATGTCTTCGGCCTCGGCCCAACTCATCGGAGCCGATGTTATTACGCTCGCGGCACTTGCGTAATAGCTGTTCTGCGATGGGGCGGCTGTTCTGCGATGGGCCGCGCGGGCCCGTGCGGGAGCGGTCCGCCGCTAGGCGGGCTCGGCGGCGACGGTCTCGACCTCGACCACTGCCTCCACCACTACCTCAGGCGCTGCCTCGGGCTGGCCAGTCTCCGCTTGCTCGCTCTCGGCATGGTGCGCCGGGGCCGCCGGGGCCGCGGCCGCGGCCGAACCCGAGCGCATGTCGGGCGCGTCGGGCACGCCCGGCTTCAGCTTGATCAGGCGAAAGCGGAGCACGCCGTCGTCGATCCGCAGCGTGCGGTTGAGCCCGTCGAGCAGCTCACTGCTGCCCGCGTGGAACTGAAACAGGTGGTACTCGGCGCTCGCGCTGTGGTCGATCGGGTAGGCGAGCGGGCGTTCCCCCCACTCGTCGTAGCGCAGCAGCTCGCCCTGGGACTCCACCGAGGCGCGCGTGTCGGCCACGATCTTGGCGCGCGCGGTCTCCTCCGCCTTCGGGTCCAGCAGCAGCACGAGATCGTATGTGGGGGCGGGCAGGGTCATTCGGCTCGGGGCAAAGCCTAGCGAGTCCGAAGCCGCCCCCGCGCTGTCAGTCCGCGCGCCCCTTGGCGCGGATGTCAGCGAGCTGCTCGTCGATCCAGTCGCCGGGGTCGCGCGAGGTCACGATCTGGGCCAGGCCCTCGGCCCGGCGCCGGCGCTCGCGCGGGTCCATGGTGAGGGCGGCATAGATCGAGTTGGCGAGCTCCTGGATGTCGAACGGGTTGACCGACAGCGCGTACTCGCCGAGCTCCTCGTGGGCGCCGGTGTTCTCCGAGAGGATGGACACCCCCTCGCGCTCGTTCACCAGCGGGCCCTCCTTGGCGACCAGGTTCATGCCGTCGAACATCGCGTTCACGAGCAGCACGTCGTAGTGCTTGTAAGCCGCCACGGCCTCGTCGAGGTCGTCGCGCAGCTTCAGCTGGATCGGCATCCAGTCGGGCGTGCCGTGGCGATGGTTGACGACCGCCACCAGCGCCTCGATTCGCTCGAGGTACTCGGCGTACTGGGGCACGTCGGTGCGCGAGGGCATCAGCTGGGCCATGAAGGTGATGCGCTCGGTGAACTCGGGGTGCTCCTCGAGGAACAGGTCGAAGGCCGAGAACCCGCGCAGAATGTTCTTGCTCAGATCAGCGCGATCCACGCGCAGGATCAGGTAGTCGCGACGACGGCGCAGGAGCTGCTCCTCGAACTCCCGCACACGCGTGCCCTGCGCGATCGCGCGCGTCGCCTGGTGGTCGATCGGGAGCGGATACGCGCGCACCCACACCTCCCGCTCGCCCACGCGCACCAGCCCGCGCTCGAAGTCGACCTCCAGATCCATCAGGTCCCGGCAGCACTGCAGGAAGTTGAGGCGGTAGGAGCGGGTGTGAAAGCCGATGATGTCGTTGGCCAACAGGCCCGTGTAGATCTCCTCGCGGATGCGCGTGGGCAGCACCCTCCAGGCGTCCGGCTGCGTCCACGGGATGTGGATGAAGTGGTGCAGGAACACGTCCGGGCGCGCCCTGCGCACGAGGTCCGGGAGCGTGTAGAGGTGGTAGTCGTGGACCATCACCACCGGTTCGGTGCTGCCGTCGAGCTGCTCCACGACGGCGCGCGCGAGATCCTCGTTGACGACGTTGTAGCCGAACTCGAAGGCCTCGACCTCCTCGCGGCGGATGTCCGGCGCGTTCGACAGATCCCACAGGTAGTGCTGGATGAACCACAGCATCGGGTTGGCGAACACGTTGTAGAAGCGGTCGTAGGCGTCGGGGTCGCTGACCACGAGGCGCACCTGGTACTCGCCGCCGGCGGGAGAGCGGACGGGGAAGGCGCGTCCGCCGTGCTCGCGGGAGACCTCGACGTCGTACTCCGACATCGCCGAGGCGATCCAGATCGCTTCACGGTGCGAGGCCAGCCCGGTGAGGGCCGTCACCAGCCCACCCGAGCCGCGCTGCACTTCGCCGCCGGCGTGGAAGGTGACAGGGCCGCGGTTGCTCACCAGCACGAGCGGAGTCCGCTGTGCCGGCGCCGCGTTCATGACAGCGCGAGCTCGTTGAAGATCTTCAGGTAGTCGCGCAGGTAGCGCGGGGTGAGGAAGTGCTGGCGCACGTGCTCCTTGCCGCGCCGCCCGAGCGTGCGCCCCAGCTCCGGATCGCGCAGGAACTCCATCGTACGCTGGGCGCACTGCTCGACGCTCGAGACCAGGTAGCCGGTCACGCCGTCCTCGATCTGCAGCGGGATGCCGCCGACGTCGCCCCCCACGAACGGCCGCGCCTTCCAGATCGCCTCCGAGACCGTCAGCCCGAAGCCCTCGCGGGTGGACTTCTGGATCAGCACGTCGGAGTGCGACTGGAAGGCGTTGACCTCGATCGCGCCGACGTTGTTGAAGTTGTTGAGGATGTGTATGTCGGGGTCGCCGTCCGCGTGGGCGATGGTCGAGTTGAAGAAGTCCCAGCCCTCGGGGTCGTCGCTGGCCATCGAGCCGACCAGGGCGAGCTGCACCTCGGGCATCGCCTCCTTCACCTGGCGGTAGGCGTCGATCACCCCCAGCGGGTCCTTCCACGGATCGAAGCGCGAGACCTGGCAGATCAGCGGCCGGTCGACGTCGATCCCGAACTGCCCGCACACGAAGGCGCCGTCCTCGGGCGAGAGCGCCATGTTCTTCGGCGTCAGGGGATCGATCGCCGGAGGGACCACGTTGACGTGGCCGCCCATCCCCGCGGGCACGTACTCGCGCATGTGGAACAGCGATTGGGGATAGTGCTCGAGGTAGGGGAGCAGTTGCGCGATCGTGTCCGGGTTGGGGGTGGAGAGATCGATGTGGCAGCGCCACACCCAGCCGTTGGCCTTCTCCGGCACGAGTTGACACAGGGCGGCGGGCTGCGGGTCGTGCACGAGGCACACGTCCCAGCCGCCGGTGAGCTCGCGGGCGTTGTGCTCGTTGTATTTGCGCCAGGTGGCCCACTGCTCCTCGTCGAGGTCCTGGGGCGCGCCCTGCAGCGCGTTGTGCATGAGCTTGGTCGCGTTGAAGAACTCTTCGCGCCCGTAGATCACCTGCCACTCGCAGTCGAGGCCCACATCGCGCATCAGCGGCACGAGCGTGTACAGGATCTCTGAGACGCCGCCCCCGAAGGCGGTGGCCGAGATGTGCACCACGCGCTGGCCCTGCAGCGGCTCGGCCAGCTCGCGGATTTCGGCGATCAACTCCTTGCCGCAGATGTGGGTGTAGTCGGCGAGCGTCTTGTGGGCGACGGCGACTGGCTGCAGCACGCGCCGGCACGATAGCGGACGCGCTACGCGGGGAGCCGACGGGCTGACTATGGTCTAGGGGGCATGCTCAGCGGGCGTTTGTACCGAGCGGCATTTGTGCCCTTCCTGTTCGCGCTTGCCATCGCAGCGTTCTCGCTGGGCTCGCGTCCATCGCCGTACGCCTCGACGCTCGCGCCGGACGCCTTCGAAGGCGCCTCGGCGTTCGCGGAACTGCAGAAGCTCGCGGTCGCTTACCCGCTGCGGGGTCCGGGCAGCGCCGGCGACGAGGCCCTCGCGGGTTACACGGCGCGCAAGCTCGAAGGGCTCGGCGGCACGGCCGGCGGCGGCTTCTCGGTGCACACCTACCGCTTCGACGGGCAGACGGTCGCAGGCGAACGCTCGCTGAGCACGGTGGTGGCGCAGCGACCGGGCTCGACCAGTGCGGCGCCGATCCTGATTTTCGCGCACCGCGACGCGGCCGCGCGGGGCTCGACGGCGGAACTGTCGGCCACGGCGGCGCTGCTCGAGCTGGCGAGGGTGTTCTCCACGCGCGAGACCAAGCGCACGATCGTGCTGGTCTCCACGAGCGGCGGCAGCGGCGGCGATGCGGGGGCGGCGCGGCTCGCGGCGGACCCTTCTGCGTTCGGCCTGCACGGGCCGTTCGACGCGGCGATCGTGATCGGAGACATCGCCGGCGTGCACACGGCAGAGCCGATGGTCGTGCCCTTCTCCGACGGTCTCGGTTCCGCGCCACTGGAGCTCCAGCGGACGGTCGACGCGGCCATCGGCCAGCAGACGGGCGTGGAAGCCGGCGGGCCGAGCACGTTCGGGCAGCTCGCGCACCTGGCCTTCCCGCTGACCCTCGGCGAACAGGGCGTGCTGGACGCGGACGGCATCCCGGCGGTGCTCGTGCAGGTCTCGGGCGAACGGGGTCCGCCTGCGCCCCGGGCGGGATCTCCGGCGGGCGCCGGCGTGAGCGCGCAACGCCTCGAAATGTTCGGGCGCGCGCTGCTGAGCGCGGTGGACGCGCTGGACACGGCGCCGAACGTGAGCCAGTCGATGCAGACGGCGCTGGTCCTGCAGCGCAAGACGCTGCCCTCCTGGGCGCTGTGGCTGCTGATCGCGACGCTGCTTTTGCCGCCGCTCGTGTGCGCGCTGGACGGGCTCGCCCGCGCGCGCCGCCGGCGTGCCCCGGTGGGACGGTGGACGCTGTGGACGCTGAGCTGCGCCCTGCCGTTCGTGAGCTGCGCGCTGTTCGCGTACGTGCTCGGCTGGCTCGGGGTGCTGGGTGCGGCGCCGAGCGAGCCGGCGGCGCCGAGCGCGCTGCCGCTCGACACGCGGGCGCTCACCGCCCTCGTGGCCCTGGCCCTGACGTTCGCCCTGGCGTGGATGTTGTGGGCGGCGCTCCTCAGGCGCCTCGGTTGGAGCGTGCGTCCCGACTCCGACGCCGCGGGCCTGTCCGCAGTGCTCGTGCTGCTGGTCGTGGGCGTGATCGCTTGGCTCGTCGATCCCTTCGCCGCGCTGCTGGCGCTGCCGGCGATGCACATGTGGCTCCTGCTGGCCGAACCGGATCGCCTGGGGGTCCGGCGGCGGGCGCTCGCGCTCGCGCTCGTGGCGCTCGGGGTGCTGCCGCTGCTGGCGCTGGTGGGCTTCTACGCGCACCAGTTCGGCCTCGGCCTCGGCGAGACGGCGTGGATGGGCGTGGTGCTGCTGGCCGGCGGCCACGTCGGGCTTGCGGGAGCGCTGGTGTGGAGCGCCGCGTTCGGGTGCGTGGTGGCCGCCGTGCTGGTCGCCGCCAGGCCCCCGCGGGCGCCCGCCGGGGTGCAGCTCGAGGAGGGGATGGAGGTGACGATCCGCGGGCCGCGCTCCTACGCCGGACCGGGATCGCTCGGGGGCACGGAGTCCGCTCTGCGACGATAGAGGCAGTGGCAGAGCCGCTAACAGCCGTGACGCCGGCCGGAGAGCTCCCCGCGGGGCTCGGACCTCGCTCGGGGGCGGAGCGGGCGCTGCGCGCCGTGGCGATCCTGCTGATCGTCGCCGGTGCACTGGCACTGCTCGACGCGCTGGTCACGCTCGTGTGGCAGGAGCCGATCTCGGCGCTGTACGCGAGCCTCCGGCAGGACAGCCTGCGCAGCGAACTGCGCGCGGTGGAACGCGCCGTGCCCACGCCGCTCGAGCGCCGGACGCTGGCGAGCCTCGCCGACGAGCGCGCACGCATCGCCTTCCTCGCCGGCGAGCTCGAACGCCACAGCCGCAACGGCGCCGCCGTGGGTCGCATCGTGATCCCGCGGGTGGGCGCGAGCTACGTGGTGGTCAAGGGCACCGACACCGGCGATCTGATCAGCGGCCCGGGGATCTACTCGGAAACGCGCTTCCCGGGCGTCCCCGGCACGACGGCCATCGCCGGACACCGGACCACCTACCTCGCGCCCTTCCGGGAAATCAACCTGCTGAAACCCGGTAATCACATTCTGCTGCAGATGCCGTATGCCCGCTTCACCTACACGGTCACCGGCCAGCGCGTGGTCTCGCCGAGCGACGTCGCGGCCGCGGTCTCACCTGTCGGCCAAAGCCGCCTCGTGCTGTCGGCGTGCACGCCGGTGTTCACCGCCGAAAAACGCCTGCTCGTGTACGCGCGGCTGACGCGCGCCGTGCCGGTGGGCGCCGCCCGCGTGCTGCCCGGCGGCGCTGTGGCGCGGCCGATCGAAACACCGCTGCGCGCGGCCGGGGCGAGACCTCGGCGCAGGACGCTACCGCAGGTGCTCGTATCCCTCGATCCGGACGGCGTCTCCCCGCTCGTCTGAGAAGCCCGCGCCGGGTGTGCCCGCGAGCACCTCGCCGATCCAGGTGACGGGGACGGTGTCGAGCGCGCCCAGCGCCCGCTCCACGCGCTCGCGGTCCTCGGGGGCCGCGCAGAAGCACAGCTCGTAGTCTTCCCCGCCCGCCGCCGCGAGCTGCCACGGCGCCACGCCGAGCTCGGCGGCGACCTCGGCCACGCCGGCGTGCAGCGGGAGCGCGTCGAGCGCCACCTGCAGCCGCACGCCGCTGGCCCGGCCGATGTGCGCGCCGTCGCCGGCCAGACCGTCGGACAGGTCGATCATGGCGTGCGCCCCGGCACCGGCCAGCGCGCGTCCCTCGGCCAGGCGGGGCATCGGAGCTCGTGCGCGCGCTAGCGCCCGCTCGCTCGCCGGGGTGCGCTTGGCTCGTCCCTCCATCACCGCCAGCGCGGCCGCGGCCGCCCCCAGGGCGCCGGTCACCCCCACGAGGTCGCCGCTGCGCGCCCCGTCGCGGCCGACGAGTTCCTCGGGGCGCTCGGCCCAGCCGACGGCGGTGACCGACACGGTCAGGACGGGCGCGTCCACGACGTCGCCGCCGGCGATCGCCGTGTTCGTGCGCACGGCCAGCGCGTCGGCGGCCCGCACCAGCTCGAGCGCGCGCGCCTCGCCGAAGTCCGCGGGCAGGCCGAGCCCGAGGTAGGCCTCGCCCGCGTCGGCGCCCATCGCGGCGAGGTCCGAGAGGGCGCCCGCGAGGGCGCGGTGTCCGACCTCGCGCGGCGTGGCCCACCCGTCCTCGAGGCGGAAGTGGACCCCCTCGATCATCGCGTCGAGCGAGGTCACGCACACCGGCCGCGCGCGCACGACAGCGGCGTCGTCGCCGATCCCCCGCACGATCCTCGTCGCCGGCCTCGGGCTCGCGAGCTCGGCGGCGATGGATGCGATCAGGGAGCGCTCAGCGATGCCGGTAGACGATCCGGGCGCGGTCGAGGTCGTAGGGCGAGAGCTCGCAGCGAACGCGATCGCCGGGGAGGATGCGAATTCGAAAGCGCCGCATCTTTCCGGCGACGTGCCCGAGGACTACGTGGTCGTTGTCGAGCTTCACGCGGAACATCGCGTTGGGCAGGGCCTCGATCACCTCGCCCTCGAATTCAACCTTGTCCTCCTTCGCCACGCCCACCAAACTACCAGTGCGCGGCGCTCACGGCGGCGCGGCGCCGCCCGTTTTGCCGGATACCGACGGTTCGCTCGGCGTCGGCGGCGTGGCGGGTTCGCGCGCCGCGGGCGGCGGGGTCTGCGGCTGCGGGGCCGCCGGCGCTTCGGCTTTCGGCGCCGGCGCTTCCTGCACTTCGATGACCGCGTGTTCGCCGTGGTGACCGGCGTGGCCGCCGTGCTTCACCCCCGTGTGGGTGGGGGTGGCGGGAGCCTCGAACTGCGGGGTCTGCTGCGTCTCGCCGGTGGTGGCGAAGTGGCCGTAGAACGGTCGGTACGAGATCGCTTCCTTGGATGTGGGGAGTTCCACGCACGGCTGATCTTCGGTGACGGCGCTCATGTACGTTTTCCAGATCACGGCCGGCAGCGCCCCGCCCTGCTGGGGTTCGCCGTGGACGTCGGTCATGGGCACGTCCCTGTTCGGATAGCCCATCCACACGACCGTGGAGTAGTCGGGCGTGTAGCCGTCGAGCCAGGCGTCCACGAGTTCGCTGGTGGTGCCCGTCTTGGCGGCGGTCGGGCAGTTGATCACCGATCTGACGGCCGTGCCCGAGAGCACGTTCTCGTGGAGGATGCTCGTCTCCTCGGCGGTGACGGCTTCGCTGAGGACTTTCACGCGGTGGGGCTGGCCCCAGTTTTCGTCGACCTGGCCGTCGGGGAACACGACCTTGGTGATGGCGATCGGCGTGTTGCGGTAGCCGCCGTCGGCGAGCGTCGCGTACACGACCGCCATTTCCAGTGGTGTGACGCCCACTTCCAGACCGCCGAGCGCCTGCGCCGGATTGCCGAGCAGGTGCTCTTTGACGCCCATCTCATACGCCGTGTGGGTGATCGTTTCCTCGCCCAGGTCGGCGGCGAGCTGCGCGAACACGGTGTTGTCGGAGGTGAGCGTCGCCTGCACGAGGTTGATCGACTTGTTCAACGACGTGCCCTCGAAGGTCCTCACTTCGTACTTCGGTTCGCTCGCCAGCCAGCCGGGCTCGAGCGTGTGCGAGAGGTAGTAGGTGGTGTTCGGGTCGATCCCCCGGGTCAGGGCGTCGGCGAGGTCGATGGCCTTGAACGTCGAACCCGGCTGGCGATGCCCGTCGGCGGCGAGGTTGTACTGCGACTGTTCATAGCTCTCGGACTCGGCCATCGCCTCGATGTCCCCGTTGTGCGGGTTCAGGGTGACGATCGCCGACGCCGGGTCACCGGGTTCGTCGAGCACTTCGCCGATCGCTTTGCGCGCCAGCCGCTGCATGTTCAGGTCGATCGTCGTGTACACCTTCAGCCCGCCCTGTTCGACGGCCTTGGTGCCGTAGCGTTCGACGAGCTCCTGGTGGACGTATTCGAAGAAGAACCGTTCGATGCGCTGCGAGTAGAAGTCGCCCTTGTGCACCTCCAGCGGAGCCGCCTCGGTGGCGGCGGCCTCGGCTGGGCTGATGTAGTGCAGTTCGGCCATCTTCGCCAGCACCTCGTTGCGCCGTTCCCGGGCCGCCGTCGGATCCAGGAACGGGTTGTACTGCGAGGGTGCCTGGGGCAGGCCGGCGAGCAGTGCCGACTGCTCGAGATCGAGCTGCCACACGGGCTTGTCGAAGAACATGCGAGACGCCGCCTGCACGCCCACGGCGGTCTGCCCGCCGAGGGTGCCGTAGGGGACGCTGTTGAGGTAGCTGGTGAGGATCGCGTGCTTGCTGTGGTGCTTGGTGTATTCGATCGCCATGGCGGCCTCGACGATCTTCTGTCTGAGCGTGCGCTCGTCGCCGCCGAGGTAGAGGTTGCGCATCAGCTGCATGGTGATCGTCGATGCGCCCTGCAGCGGGGCGTCGTGCAGGATGTCCTTGACGGCGGCGCGGAAGATCCCCGTCAGATCGACGCCGTCGTTCTGGTAGAAGCGCTGGTCCTCGATCGCCACGGTCGCGTCCTTCAGGTCGCCGGGGATTTCGCTCCAGCCGACCGGGGTGCGCGGTTCGTCGGACTGGATCGAGCCAAGGCGCGTGCCGTCCGCGGCGAACACCTCCGAGCTGCCGCCGCTCACGCGGGGACGAAGGTTCGTCGTCGAGGGCGCCGAATCGGCGACGTGGGCGACATATGCCACCGCCGCGAACACCCCGATCACGAGCGTGGTGGCGAGCACGCCGCCGGCGATCAGGACGAACCGCGTGCCGCCGGCGCGACCGCGGCCGCGTCGACGCTTTCTCGCTTGCACGGACATCGCAGGCCATCGAGATTACCGTGCGTGATTGTGATTTCCTGCCGCCTGCCGTCCCGGCTAGCTCTACGCTCGATGCCAGCGCCATGAACCCCGACACGCAGCTCGCACCGCGGACGACCACCCGCTGGCCGCTCACAGGCCGCTCGCCCGCGCCCGCTCCTGCGCCCGGCGGGGCGTGGCCCGTGCGCCTGCCGGCCAGGGTGCGCTCGCTCGACGCGGGCCGGATGGCGGCCGTGCGGGACAGCTGGCGCGCGCTGTGGAGCTCGCGCCTGTTCGTATGGGCGGTGGGCGTGGGGACGATCGCGGCGTTCGGCTTCGGCCCGCAGCGCAAGGCGTTCGACCCTCCCGGGCTGACGAGCGGCTTCGGCTGGCTCGGCGACGCCCTCGCGGCGCCGGCCGCGCGCTGGGACTCGGCCTGGTACCTGGAGATCGCCCGCTACGGCTACCGTCCCGATCTCGGCGCCGCCAGCGCGGCCCGCGATGCCTACTACCCGCTGTACCCGCTGGCCCTGCGGGCGGTCGCCTGGCTCGGAGCACCCGCGGTGCTCGCCGGCGTGCTGGTGTCGATCGGGGCGTTCGCGCTGGCGCTGTACGGGATCCACCGCCTGACCACGCTCGAGCTGCGGGGCGGCGCGCGACGGGCGCTCGCCGAGGACCGCGTCGCGGACGCGGCGCGTCTGGCGGTGCTGGTGGTGGCGTTCGCCCCGATGGCGTTCTTCTTCTCGGCCGTGTACTCCGAGTCGCTGTACATGGCGCTGTCGGTGGGGGTGTTCTGGAGCGCCCGCCACGGACGCTGGGCGCGGGTGGGCGTGCTGGGGGCGCTCGCCACGGCCACGCACAACACGGGGATGGTGCTGCTGGCGCCGGCGCTGCTGATCTACCTGTACGGGCCGCGCGAGGACCGCCCGGCCGAGCGCGGGAGCGCCGGCTCGGGCGAGCGTCGCCTGCGCGCTCGCCTGCGTCCGCGCTATCGCCTGCGCCGCGACGCGCTGTGGCTCGGGGTGATGCCGCTTGGCGTGGTCCTGTTCGCCGCGTACCTGGGCCTCGCGGGAGGCAGTCCGCTCGGGTCCTTCCACGCCGAGGGTGCGTGGAGCAGGCACCTGACGACCCCCTTCGCGGGCCTGTGGGAAGCGCTGCGGGCGGCATTCGACGGTGCGCGTCAGCTGCTCTCGCTGCAGGATCACCACGCGTACTTCGCGGCCGCCCAGGGCAGCCCGCTGGTGAACGCCGAGCACAACGTGCTGATGCTCGTGATCCTCGCCCTGGCCGTCCCGGCGATCGTGGGCGTGCTGCGCAGGCTGCCGCTGGCATACGGCGTGTACGTGATCGCCGCGCTGGCGCTGCCGCTGTCGGATCCGGTGCGCTCCGAACCGCTGCAGTCGCTGCCGCGCTTCATGGTGGTGCTGTTCCCGCTGGGCATCTGGTTGGGGGCGTGGCTGGCGGAGCGCCCGCGCGCGCAGCGCCCGGTGCTGGTGGGGTCGGGGCTGCTGATGGCGCTGTTCCTGGCCCAGTTCGCGACCTGGCACTGGGTGGCCTAGCGATGGACGAGCCGCTGGCGCCGGCGCTGCACATGGAGCCGTGGCCGGAGGTCGACAACGCGCGCTCCCCGGACACCGACTGGCCGCCGTGGACGGCGTTTGGGGCGCTGCTCGGCGGGCTGCTGCTGGCGGCGGTGGGCGCGCTCGTGGTCGACCTGCCCGCGGTGGCGCTCGGCGCGACGATCACCACCTCGCACACGCCGCCGGGACTGTCGATCGCCGACACGGTCGTCCAGGATGTCGCCTTCGTGTTGGCGGCCGTGTTCTTCGCGCAGCTCGGCGGGCGCGTGGTGAGGGCGTGGCAGTTCGGTCTGCGCCGCCCGCCCAGAGGCTGGCGGGCGGCCAGCGGACTGGTGCTCGCGCTGCTGGTGGCGTTCATCGCGATCAGCGCCATCTGGTCGACGCTCACGCATCCGCCTGAAGAGGAACTGCTCAAAGAGCTCGGCTCCAAAGAAGGCACGGCGCTGCTGATCCTCAGCGCGGGCCTGACGTGCGTGGTGGCGCCCATCTGCGAGGAGTTCCTGTTCCGCGGCTACATCTTCACGGCGCTGCGCAACTGGCGGGGCACGCTCCCCGCGGCGCTGATCACGGCGCTGGTGTTCGGCGGCGTGCACTACGGCTCGGCGCCGCCCCTCGACCTCGTTCCGCTCGCCGCACTCGGCTTCGGGCTGTGTCTGCTCTACCGCTACACGGGCTCGCTGTATCCGTGCATCGCCGCGCACTCGTTGAACAACTCGCTCGCGTTCTCGAGCCTGGAGAACTGGGGCTGGCAGGCCCCCGTGCTGATCGTGGCCGCTTTGCTCGGCATCGCCGCGATCGTGCTGGCGTTCAAGCGGATCGGTGTGATCACGCCCGAGCCGGCGCTGGCACCCCCGCTCCCTACGATTGGCCCATGACCTTGCAGCGGACATGCGCGCCTGGCAGCTCGTGGCGCGCACTGCGGGTGCGCGGAGCGGGCTGCATGTGTGCGGCGCTGCTGGCCCTGCTCGCCGCCTCCGTGCCAGCGGCCGCGGAAATGGCCGCCGCGCCGGCACCGGCGTCCCCAGCGGCTCCCGGCGCGGGTGCGCCCGCGCCCGGTCGCATGCGGCTGACTGTGGCGGGCGTCGGCGGCAGTCCCCGCTTCGCGCTGCTCGGCAGACGGATCTCCGTAGGCGGCGTGATCGCGCCGTACGTCGCGGGGCAGACGGTGACGGTGAGCTTCTACCTCGACGCCCGCAAGGTGACCGTGCGCTCGGCGGCGGTGCTGCCGTCGGCACACGGCACGGGTGGCTTCCGTGTCGAGTTCACGAGCCACGAGGGCGGCCTGTTGCAGGTCGGTGCGGCCCATGAAGCGAACGCCGCGCAGGTCGCCTTCAGCGCACGCGCGCCCTCGCTGCGCTTCGTCAACCCGAACGTCAGCCCGGGCGCGCACGGGCAATCCGTGCGGCTCATGCAGGCGGAGCTCGACGCCCTGCACTACGCGGTCCCGCTGACGGGCGTGTTCGACGAAGGGACCGGGCGGGCGCTGATCGCCTACCGCAAGATGACGGGGCTCGAACGCGTCCCGGCGGCGGGCACGCGCGTGTTCGAGCTGCTGGCGCGCCGGGCGGGCGGCTTCCGCGTCCGCTATCGCGGCGACGGCCGTCACGTGGAGGCCGACCTGACCACGCAGGTGCTCGCCGAGATCGAAGCGGGCGGGCGCGTGCACGAGATCTACACGATGAGCTCGGGCAAGCCCTCCACGCCGACCGTCGTGGGGCGCTTCCGCGTGTACGAGAAGACGCCGGGCGAAAACAGCGAGGGCATGGTCGACTCCAACTACTTCATCCGCGGCTACGCCATCCACGGCTACGCCGAAGTCCCGACGTACGCGGCGAGCCACGGCTGCCTGCGGGTGCCGATCCCGGATGCGAGCGCGATCTACGCGTGGGTCCAGGACGGGACGCCGGTGGACGTGTACAACGCGGACGGCGCCGGCAGCACGGTGGTGCGCGCCGACGCGGGTCCTTGAACGCCTCGCGAGCCGCCCCTCGCCCGGGTTCTACACCTACACCCTGACTCGCACGACGCGCGCCAGGTAGCCGAGGCCGAAGCCGTAGATGATGAGCGCCAGCACCAGCTTGCCGCCCCGCGAGGCCCATTCGCTGTGCGTGCCGCTGACCACGCCGGCGAACGGCGAGGTGAGTTCGGTGGAGGCTTCGTCGAGCCACCGATGCACGCTGCTCGGGTGCGAGCCCGAGCTCGTGGTTTCTTCGCCGCCAACGAGCGCCTGTTGGTGGTTGGAGGCGCTGGTCGTCTTTTCGAGCACGAACGCCCCAAACGACAGGATCACGATCATGCATATGAGGAATGATGCGATCCTCATGAGTTTCACGATCGAGGAGACCACGTCGCTAGATTACGGGCGCGGGTGGACGTGATAGGCGGATATACGAATGACCTGCGGAGCGCGCGCGAGCTCCTGGTGGAGGAGCTGCGCGAGCACGCGCTCGTAATCGGAGAGGTAACGCTCACGAGCGGGGCGCTTGCCCAGTACTACGTGGACGCCAAGCGTGCGATCTTGCGCCCGGAGGGCTTCGCGGCGCTGGCGGCGCTGCTGGCGGCGCAGGTGAGCGAGTGGGGGGCGACGGCCGTCGGGGGCATGACCATGGGCGCGGATGCGGTGGCCTGCGCGGCGCTCGCGGGCGGCGCCCGTACGAAGGGGTTCTTCGTGCGCAAGGAGTCCAAGGCCCATGGTCTGCAGCGGCGGATCGAGGGCCCGTTGCTGCTGGCGGAGGACCGCTGCGCGGTGGTCGAGGACGTCGTCACCACGGGCGGCTCGACGCTGGCGGCGATCGCGGCGCTGCAGGAGGAGGGGCACACGATCTGCGGCGTGATCAGCGTGCTCGACCGGCTCGCCGGCGGGGGCGAGGCGATCGAACGGGCGGCGGGCGCGCCGTACCTGGCGCTGAGCACGATCGACGACGTGTACCCCGAGCGCCCGGACCGGACCGGCGGCTGATGGCCGGCGGGGGCGAGGATCACGCCGCGCGCCCGGTGGTGCGCGCGGCGCTCCCGCAGGACGTGCCGCTGCTGCTCGCCCTCTTCTGGGAGCTGGCCGAGTACGAGCGCCTCACGGACGAGATGCACGCGACCGAGGAGCTGATCGCCGAGGCGCTGTTCGGCGAGCGCCCCGCGGCCGAGGCGCTGATCGCCGAGCACGGCTCCGAGACCGCCGGCTACGCGCTGTACTTCCCCACGTTCTCGAGCTTCCTGGCGATGCCCGGGATCTGGCTGGAGGACCTGTTCGTGCGCCCCGCGCACCGGCGGGCGGGCGTCGGCAGGGCGCTGCTGGCGGCCGTGGCGGCGCGCGTGCGCGAGCGCGGTGGCGAGCGCCTGGAATGGGCGGCGCTCGACTGGAACGAGCTCGCGCTTGGGTTCTACCGCGGCCTCGGCGCGCGGACGATGGATCAGTGGATCACGCACCGGCTGCTTGGCGAGACGCTGGCGCAGCTTGCGGGGGAGGCGGGCGAGAAGCCGGATGGGTAGCGTCGGTAGCCTTCTGGACCGAGCTCGCGCATGGAGCGATCAGCACGCCCTCGTAGTCCAATGGATAAGACGACCGCCTCCTAAGCGGTAAATCCAGGTTCGACTCCTGGCGGGGGCATGGGGGCGAAAGCTTTGTTCAAGCTACCTTTAGGCCCCGCCCGTTATCCGTAGCAAGGCTCTGTCCAAGGCGCCTGAGCCTCGCTGCTGCCCATTGCTGCCCATTCAGGCATCGCAGTCCCGATCCACGCCCTGGACGCGAGCGCTACTACAGCCGAGAGGCCGGTCCCAGTCGCTGGCTATTCGTGGTCGTACACTTCAGCGAGGCACCGGCGCGAATCGTGACCGCCTACGCCAACCGCAAAGACCCACCGGGATTGACGACGCAATGACCGTGACCATCGGCAGCCTGACGTTCGACCACGCCTCCTATGACAGCCGAGGGGATGTTCTCTACCTGCACGTCGGGGATCGCCAGCCCGCGGCCACGAGCGATGAGACGCCCGAGGGGCATGTACTCCGCTACAACGCCCAAGGCGAGGTCATCGGACTCACGATCATCAACGCCAAGTGGCTGCTCGAACGCGACCACGTCATCAACGTCACGGTCCCCGAGCACGTCGCCGTCAGCCCAGATGCGCTCGCGGAGGCGCTGGCCGCCGCGTGATCGCCAAGCCCAGTACCTGACCGGCGTGGCGGTGCTCAAGCTCTCAGGATGAGACTGCGGAGCATCGCGCTCACTTCGTCGCGTTGCGAACTGAGGATCGGGACGTCGTTGACGCGCTCGAGAAGAGTGGCGCCTTGAACTACGCCGCCGGCGAGTGCCTCTCGGGCGTAAGCCCAGTCGCGTTCTCGTCCTGCCGCACATTTGGACAGCACGAGGTCGTGCACCTCAAGGCACCAGGCGATTGCAGGCCGATCGGATCCAGGGCGAGGCGGAACTGGATTGGCTGGAAGTCGGAGCTCTAAGTCTGGTGCGGCATCTGCAGTGCGAACCGCGATGCGTACTCTGTCGCTGGCCCACCTTGGCAACGAGCATCGGTACCAGCAATAACATTAGTGCGGCTGGAAACTTTAGATAGATTAGTGTGCCAACCTGAGCCACGTTAGGTACTAGCTTCCGCTGGAAGGGTCCTTCTGATATGAGCCCAAGTATTGATATTGATGCGGACGTATGGAACCTTCTCAAGCGTGAAGCTGAGCCGCTTGTGGATACCCCGAACACCGTGTTGCGCAGGCTGCTGACGCTCAGTGCCGCCACATCTGCGGCCGAGGGAGGGTCCGACGCCAACGCTTCCCCACGAGCTATGCGGCGAGATCCCGCCAGAACGTCCGGAAAAGGCAAGCACGGGCCGCGTGCACCGGTCGGCAGTCTTCTGCCCGAGGCCGAGTATGAAGGCCCAATCCTGCGGGTGCTTGGCGCACCTGGCGGTTCTGCTCCGGCTCGAGATGTCAACGAATCAGTCGGCACACTCGTAGATGACCGGCTGATGCCTCTAGATCGCGAGGGCCAACCCAATGGTCTCAAGCGATGGGAAACCCGTGTTCAGTTCACGCGTTTGCGGATGCGCAAGGAGGGCCTGATCGCGTCCGCGTTGCCACGCGGACTGTGGGAGCTCTCGGACAAGGGCCTGGCGGCATACAAAAAGCTTGGTGTGTCACGATGAGTTCCCAGAAGAGCCCCGGGCGTGAGCGCCACCAGATGATTCTTCTGTCAATCTACAAGGTCGCCGACGGCACAACGCGCCTGAGTGCCTACGAGGACATCGTCGTCGAGGCCTGGAAACTGTTCCCGCAGGAGTTTGGACTCCGAGGCTATGTAGACAAGTATCCGGATTCGTCCGATCTTCATAAGCCGCTTTACGGGCCGCTCAAGCGGGATGGCTACGTACGCGTGCAGAACAAGAAGTTCGGTCTGACTGAGAGTGGGTTGGCGGTCGCAGAACGCCTGCGCAAACCGGACCAGGTCGAGCCCGTCGAGCTCGGTCGCGTGCGACGTGATCAGCGCATCGAGATTGAGCGGCTGAGCAAGAAGCCTTCCGTAACGCTGTTGGAGGAAGCGAGAGCGACTGAGCTGGTGGACACGGACCTCTATGACTTCTATGGGGTGACCGTCCGCACAAAGCCGGCGGACTTCGCCGGAAGAGTCAGGACCGTCGACACCGCGGTCGATGCAGCGGTGGCCGCTCAGGACCCATCACTCGACAAACAACGCCTGGCATGGATTGTTATCACGCGTGACGAGCTCAGGACACGATGGGCCGACCTGATTGCCGAACGTGGACTGGCGTCGCAAAAGCCTCGCGGCTGAAAGGAGACGGGATGGACGTCAAAATCAACGTCGAGCCGACGGTCATCGTCGATGAGTTGCTCGACACCTTGGGACGAGAGTGGGCTAGCGACCACGTCAAGGGGCAGAACGAGTGGTGGAAGAACTCCATCGATCAATATATCCATGACGTGGTCCCAGATGACCAGCGGGTCATTTTGGTTGAGCTTATTGAGGCGAAACCGAAGCGAAACTCGACCTTTCGGGTCATTGACTTCGGGGGAACGACCAGGCAGCTAATCGACGACGCCTTTAAGCGCTGGGGCGATATCAGGGCCGCGAGTCGCGGCACCGGGAAGCGGACATTTGGCGGTCACGGCAACGGCGGCAAGTTCTACATGCGCTCCGCGTTTGAGACGAGCAGGATGATCACATACCGTGACGGACGCCTGTCCTCCTTCGGCTTCAATAAGGAGAAGCGTTACGGCTTCCAAGACGGCTTTGAAGATGTCGAGATGAAGCTGGCCGAGGCCCTGGCGTTCGCCGAGATTGATGATGTCGGGCTGCCCGAGATCGCCCGCGAGCAGCTCGGTCTGAGTGGAGGCTTTACGGTCGTCGTAGGCGAAAAGCCCAACAATTTCCAGAAGAGCGCTACGGCCCGCAAGATCCTCCAGAAGTTGACCGAGCATCCGCAAGCGCGTCGCCTAATCGCTCGCTACCCCATCTTTGCTCGCACTGCCTGGCGCACCGAATGGAAGAAGCTGCATTCGCTTGATCCTGATCCTCGACCAGATTTCGTCGAGGAGATCCGCATCGAAGTCCCACGAACCTTGATCGACGAGAACGACAACGAGATTGTCCTCCACGATAAGGAGTGGCCGGAAGCGTACCTTGCTCTCCAGACAAGCAAGGACAGCCTGCGGGGCACCGGCCTCAATCGCATCGACATCATCGGCGAGATCGGGAGTATCGGCTCCCACGACATTCCCAGCTTGGGGCTCGCGAAGCACCCGGCGCATGGCGACTTCATTTACGGTGAGCTGTACTGCCCAAAGCTTGAGTGCGACGAGTTTAACCTTGTTGACAACGACCGCGAACGTCTCATCAACAACGAGATAGCGCGTACCGTCCTCGGTTGGGTCTCGCGGCAAGTCGATGACCTGGCCGGTGAGCTCGCGGACGCAGATGCGAAGGAACGAAAGGCGGCCGACCTATCGCAGTCTTCAGCGTTCAACGAGCTTCTCAACCAGTGGAAGAACCGGTTCATGCCGACCCTGATGGCACAGCTCTTCGGCGGGCCTGGCGAAGGGGGTGGCTTCGGCGGCATCGGCGACGGCCTTGGAGGCTCCAACGGTGACAATGGATTGGTCGGTCCGCAGCCGAACGACACCGACAGCCCGCCCGACGGCGGTGGCGACGGCGGTGGCGGCGACGAAACGAAGCGTGGACGGCGCGCACCCACCGTACTTCTGTCTGGCCATGACCCAGATCCTCTGGATCTGATGGCGCCACCTCTCCAACTGTCGGCGCGTCAGCCCGCCGTCTACCAGAGACCGAAGGATGTGCCGGAAGGCATCTACTGGATCAACACGAGTAGGCCCCTCGCCGAGCGCATCCTCGAACGCTTCGGTGCGGAGAGTGCCCGCTGGCGGGCATACTTGTTCGAGCGCTACGTCGAGATCATCCTTAAGGAGTCCATCCACCAGCTGGAGCAGAATGAGGGTGGATTGACTGGCGACCGCATCGAGAGCCACATAGACTCCCTATACACCCAGGTTCATGACCAGGCCTTCGAGGATCTCGAGCCGTTCCTCTTCGACGAGAAGCTCGTCGAGTGACCGAGCTGCTGACCCACGTTGACTTGTTCGCTGGCGTCGGAGGCTTCACGCTAGGTTTTGAGGCCACCGGGCGCTATCGCACTGCCCTGATGGCGGACTCCGACTACTCGGCCGCGCTGGCGTTCAAGCGGAATCGACCGCAGGCTCGCTATTGGCCGAAGGACCTGTCGACGGTCGCGGGCGACGAGTTGCTCCGAACGGCCGAACTGGAACCGGAAGAGATCGACGTGCTGACTGCCGGTCCGCCTTGCCAGGGGCTAAGCAAGGTCGGTGCCCGGGTCCTCGACGATCCTCGAAACCAGCTGCTCAAGCACACCGCTGAGCTGATTGGCTGGACGCGTCCTAAGCTTGCCATCATTGAGAATGTGCCCTCCCTATGGTGGGACGAGCACAGCGACCTCTTTACCGAGCTGGCGGATACGCTGCATGCGGAGGGTTACGATCTCGACATGCAGGTACTCGAAGCCTGGCGCTTTGGGGTGCCGCAGCTGCGGCGCCGGTTGTTCATCCTCGCAAGTCGCGAAGACATTGAGCGCAGCTCGGGACAACGTCTCCCCGAAGGCCGGAACTGGGATCGCTTTACCGCGCGCGACCTGATCCGGGCAGCCGAAAATGGAGAACCGCTATGCCCACCAGGACTATCGGTTGAGGAGGCGATCGGCGATCTTCCCGCGATCGATGCGGGTGGCGGTAAGGAAGCCATGGCTTACGTCAGGGAGGCAGCCTCGGACTATCAAAAGGCGCGCCGTGGTATCACCGACATTTTGTTCAATCACCGCGCCCGGACCCATACAGCACCGATGCTCAAGAAGATGGCGATGATCCCGGAGGGGGGACGCAACCAAGAGCTCACCGACGAGCAGCGACTTCGTTCCGACGACGGGGAGTATTTCTCGCAAGCTTATGCGCGGCTGCATCGCCACGGAATCGCCCAGACGATCACAACCTATTTTCACAATCCCGGCAGTGGCCGCTTCATTCACTACCGCGATCTGCGTGCCCTCAGCGTACGCGAGGCTGCCCGCTTCCAGAGCTTCGACGACGACTTTATCTTCACCGGCAAAGCCGAACAGCAGATGCGGCACGTCGGGAACGCGGTGCCAGTGCTGCTCGCTAAGTATCTTGCCCTTTACTGCGCTGACATTTTGGAGTGCTCGCAACCTGACGAGGGGCAACTGGTGGCAAATGTCCGCCAAGCGCGCTAAGCACGAGGCTCGCTACCGCAGCTCAACGATGGCTGCGGTGAGGAGCAGTCGCACCGACTTGGAGCAGCTCCTCGCGCGAGAGATGTGGGCTGTGGGTCTCCGTGGATGGCGGCGCGGACGCCGCACGGAGAACGCCCGCCCTGACTTTGTTTTTGTGAGCGCACGTGTGGCCGTCTTCGTCGACGGATGTTTTTGGCATGGATGTCCAGCCTGCGCGAAGCGGCCGGCTTCGAATCGGGACTACTGGGGACCCAAGATCGAGCGCAACCGCAACCGTGACCGGGCGCAAACAGCAGGGTTGCGGAAGGCCGGATGGACTGTGCTGCGGTTCTGGGGCCACGACCTAGAAACCGATCCGACTAGCGGCGCAACTGCAGTTGCTAACGCAGTCACGCATCTTCCTATACGCCGACCATAGGTAGGTCAGCCGGGGGTATTCGCCTTGAAGCTGTCTACGGGCGCTACGGTCACCCGCCCTCACCCCCGCCGCCCGAATAAACCCCCACCCAAGCAAACAGCCGAGTGGTCGCGGCCATAGTCCGAAACATCCCCGGGTGCGTTTCCGGGTCCGGTATAGCTCCACCCCACCACCCCGAAAGCCAAAGCCCGCGGCCCGCCACATTCGTAGCCGCAGCCCCCGCGTTAACCTCCGCCAACCTCAACCAATACCCCTCCCCGGTCGCCCGACCGTAGGCCATCATCCACTGCATGAACACCGCGTCGTACTCCGGCCCGTACTGGTATTCGTAGCCAAACCCGTTGGCGTCCTGCTCGGCCATCGTGGAAGCCACCCGCCCAGCCCGCACGCAATAGCTTTCGCCCTCCCCGTCCTGGCACAGCAGGTACTGGGCGTAGATGAGGGGCGCCTGGACGTAGTCGTTGACCGATTCCGGCCGGTTCGGCTGCTCCAGGTAGAGCTGGCGTTCGTCGTTGGCGTCGTTGGCGTTGCCCCAGTCGACGTACATCTTCACGTCTTCGAGCTGCCAGCGTTCGTGGTCTTCGCCGTACAGCAGGATGCCGAGCAGACTGTCGGCCGCCAGCGCGGGCCCGGAGTGGTAGGGATGGCTCGTGTTCCACCACATGCCCCCGCCGCCGTTGCTGTCCCAGCCCCGAGCGGCGATGAAGTGAAACGCCCGCTGGGCGTCGCGGAGCCAGCGGGCCTCGCCGGTGGCTTTGTAGGCGTCGAGGAAGGCCAGTCCCTCCCAGCCGTTGTCATCGAAGAACGCCTGGACGTTGCCCGCGCGATCTCCCGGGTAGGGGGCGTAGCCGCCGAGCGCGCGATCCCAGTAGCGCTCGTTGGCCCTCCCGAAGCGATCCACCAGCGCGCGGTGCGCGGGGGAGGGCGAGGCCGTCTCGAGCGCGTCCACGCTCTCGAACATCGGCACCTCTCCCCAGATGGTGATCAGCGGATAGGGGCCGTGCGTGCAGCCGAGGTATTCGCAGTACCACCCGCCGTGGCGCCAGTGGGCGGCCTGCTTGACCCCGGCTTCCGCGAGCTGCTGGTAGTCGAGGGGCTGGGCAGACGGGAGTTCCACGGGCGGTTTGAGCCACGGCGTGAGCGGCTGGAAGCCTCCCAGTTCGGCGTCGTAGGCCGACGTCGAGGGGGTCGTGTGCCCGAGCGCCGAGGCCGTCCGCGCGGCGTGCTCCCGTGCGGCGGCTCCCGGCGCGGCGCAGGCGAGCGCGAGCGCCGTGAGCGCGCAGACCGCGGCGGACGCCGTGCCGGCGCCGACCCTCCACGCCCAAGCTGCCTGTCTGCTCATCATCGCACCCCCGCTCGTTGCCTCGCTCGCTCCACCCTACCGGGAGGTCTGCGCCCGGGCGCCAGGTCTGCGCCCGGGCGCCGGGCATGGCGATACCCTTCGCCGTCCTGCGCTCGCCGGCGGCTCCACCGCATCGGCGGGTGCGTGTTCGATCGAAGGGGTCCGAATGCCTGGGATGCGATCATCGTTGCCTGCCGTGGCGCTCGCGTGTGGCGCGCTCCTCGCCGGATGCGGCAGCAGCGGCTCGAACACGAGCACCTCGAGCAGCGCCCCCAAGCCCACCCCCACGGTGACTGTGCCGAGCACGGCGGCGTCCGTGCCGAGCAAGCCCACGCCGACGACCTCCACCTCCACCACCGCAGGCGTCCCGGGCGGAGCGGCCGCGGTGGCGGAGTATGCGGCGATCTGCAACAGGATCGTGCACAGCGCCCCGGGGCTCTCCTCGAGCGTGAAGGCAAAGGTCGAAGGCATCTGCTCGAAAGCCGCCGATGGCGACGCCGCGGGCGCGAAGACAGCGGCCAAGGAAGTTTGCACCGAGATCGTCGAGGCGACGCCGGTGGCCGCCGCAATCAAGGAAAAAGCGCTCGCGAGCTGCCAGGGGACCTAGCCGGTCCCCTCCTCCTCTTCACCCTCGTCGGGCTCCTCGTCCTCCTCGCCCGCGTACAGCGACTCGCGCGCCAGCTCGCGGGCCCTGCCGTCGAACAGCCTGATCTCCAGGAGATCGTGGCGGTAGTCGTCCGGGGCGATGAGGGTGAAGCGCTCCTCGACGAGCAGGCACTGGTCGACGGCGAGCTCGGCCAGCTCGGCGGTCACGATCTCGCCTCCCGGGAGCAGGGGACGTCCCCACACGAGCGTCATCGCCGCCGCCGCCCCGGCCTCTCCGCGCCACGTGCCGATGATCTCGTCGCACAGGTCGAGCTTCCAGTCGGGGTTTCGCTCGGCGGTCTCATCGGTGAAGTCCACGTACGCGGTGAACTCGCTCGGCTCGCCGTCCTCCCCGGCGGGCAGGAAGCGCAGGTACCCGAACAGCTCGTACCCGGCGGAGGTGAGCGCGGTGGCGGGTACGTAGGTGTGCCCGTGCCAGGTGCGATCGGGGTACCACGTGATCGGGCCGGGCTCGCCCAGGTCCTCGTCGCTCTCGAGTCGCAGCACCGCGCTCAGGAACTCCTGTTCCAGGCGCTCGGCCCAGCGGCCGTACGGGAGCTCCTCCTGGGGCGGCTCGGCGGCGAAGCGGGGTACGAGACGTTCCTCAGGGGCCATAGCTGCCGGCCAGCCTAGCCGTCCGCTCCCGCGACGGCTCCCGCCGCGCGCTCCTGCCCCCGCCGCGGCCGCCTGCCCACCGCCGTCCTCACGCCTCTCGCAGCACCGCCGCCGCCCGCTCGGGCTCGACGATGTTGAGGTTCACGTCGGTGGAGAGCTCGAGGCCGGCCAGATGGGTGAGGCGGGGCATGATGTCGATGCGCCAGCAGAAGTCCTCGGCGCCGCGGGGCGCGGTGCGCACCCACAGGTTCAGCGGCGGGCTCGATCCGAGGTAGCGCGCCAGCCGGCACAGGCCGTCGTGGAGGAGCGCCGCGCCCGACGGTCCGTCGAGCTCGAAGCGCGGCCGCGGCGTGCGCGGAGCGAGCATCATCTGGAACGGCAGGCGCGAGGCGTACGGGGCCAGCAGCACGGCCTCCTCGTCGATGGCCACGATGCGATCGCGCCGGCGCACCTCCTCGGCCACCAGGTCCCCGAGCAGGCTCTGGCCCATCGTGCGGGTGGTGTAGGCGCTCGCCCGCTCGCGCTCGCGGGCGACGGTCGCGGGCACGAAGTCCAGGGCGTAGAGCTGGGCGTGGGTGTGCGGCAGCGACGCTCCCGCCTCGCGGCGCTCGTTGACGATCAACTGCAGGCAGGCGCTGCCGGCGTGGGCACGCATGCGCTCGCGCCACGTGTCCACCGCGGCCACCACCTGCTCGGTGGGGAGCTCGGCGAGCGACAGCACCGACTGGGGACCGTTGATGATCACCTCGTGGGCGCCGCTCGCCGGCAGCGACTCGAACAGCTCGGGCTGGCCGCGCCCGGATTTCCCTTCCCAGCTGGGCTCGGCGGCGTCGGACCCGCCCGCCTCGCCGGCTCCTATCAGCGCCGGGTACAGGTTGGGCACGACCCGCACCGTCCAGCCCGTGGAGTTGGCCGGGCCGCCGCCGGGGCGCACGGCGTAGAGCTCGGGCGGGGTGCGCTCCTCGTGGCCCTCCGCGAACGGATCGCCCTGCGGGTCGATCGGCTCGGGGGGCTCGCAGCGCGGCTCTCCCCCCGGGCGCAGGGAGCGCTCGCCGGCCACGATCGTGCGGTGGCCGCTCAGCGGGTCGATGCGCAGCTCCTGCATCCTCAGGCGTCCAGCGCGTAGCGCCTGACGGCCTGTTCGAGCTTGGCGACGCTCGCGAACGGGCCCTGGTGGATGAACTCCCTGCCGGTGCGGTCGAAGAACACGGTCACCGGCGTGAACGCCGAGTCTGTGATCGCCAGGCCCGCCTGGCCGCTGTGGTCGTAGTAGCTGGGGTAGCTGACCGGGAACGAGCGCAGGAACGAGAGCGCTTCCGCGCGGCTGCTCTCGTTGGAGTCGATCCCCAGGAACGCCACTTCGCGCCCGTCAGAGACGGAGACGCGCTGGAAGATCGGCGCCTCCCCGCGGCACGGTTCGCAGTCGGAGGTCCACTTGTCGATCACCACCGGCGTCCCCCGCAACGCGGACAGCCGCGCCCGCAGCGCGGACAGCCCGCCGGGCAGGATCTCGTCGGCCTGCGCGTGCAGCTCCGCGAGCGGCGCGGGCGCGCCCGCCAGGCGTTCGCGCACCTGCGCGGGCGTGAGGCTCGACGGCGGGACGGTCGTGGACGTACTGCTCAACTGGAAAAGGCCGACCACCAGCAGCACGAGCACGGCCGCTGCCACGGCCGCGATCGACAGGCGCTTGACGCTCATCGCCGTAAGGGTGCCAGATGGCGCTCACTTCAATCGCGCCTGCGCGTGCTATATCCTGAGATGTACGTCGAAGTCGGGTCGCCTCGGGCGCCCGGCGGAGGGTCCCCCCGGGGCGCCGCATCCGCGCCGCGTCGAAGAAAGAGCTTCGACGGCGGCTCTGTCTCGAAGTCCACAGCCTGCAATGGCCGAGTCCACCTCAGTGGCCCTCGCGGCCGCGACCATTCCCAGTTCCGCCGAAATCGCTCGCGCGGAGAAGTTCGTGCGCGAGCGCTTCCTGCACGAGGGCGAGGATTCGGCGGTGGCGCTCGCGCCCGGCACGCCGCGCCGGCGGGCGCTCGACCAGGCGCTCGCGGAGCTCGCGCGGGACCCCAAGGCCAAGAGCCCCTCGACCGCGTGGCGGCGCGAGTTCTCGCTGCTGCTCGGGCTCGAGCGCCTCCTGTCGGAGGAGGAGCCGAAGCTGGCCGACGGCACCGTCCTCTCCGCCCACCAGGTGGACGCCCTGTCGGGGACGCTCACGGCGCTGCTGGCCGAGGATCAGCGGACGGCCAACGGGAGCAACGGCCGCGCCGCCGCGTCGGCCTCTCCGGAGCTGCTCGCCTCGGCGGACATCCTCGGCCCGGACGAGGTGGCCGGCGCCAACGGCGCCGCATCGTCCGCGAAGGGGGAGCCGGATGGGGCGTCGTCGCTGGCATCGTCTCCGGAGGGGGAGACGGACGCCGGCGACGAGGACGACGACGAGGACGAGGACGACGACGAGGAGGACGAGGACGACGACGAGCTCGGGCCGGTGCAGCGGGCGGCGCCGGACGAGGACGACGACGAGGATGAGGACGAGCTCGAGGACGACGACGACGAGGACGAGGACGACGACGAGGAAGAGGAGGAGCTCCAGGGCGACGCCGACGAGGAGCCCCGCGACTGGGTGGACGAGGACGACGAGGAGGAGTCGCTGGGCGAGCAGCCGGAGGACCCCAACGCGGCCAAGCGCTTCTGGTTCGAGCACGCCACCGGCGCGGGCAAGACGGTGGCGGCGCTCGGTTTCGTGGAGGCCTCGCACACCGGCGGCGTGCTGATCCTCACCCACCGGCGCAACCTCGTGGACCAGTTCCTCGGCGAGCTGCGCGATCGCGGCTACTCCACCCGCATCAGCCGCCCGCTGCTCAAAGGCGAGGACTCGGTGAAGGGCCCGGTGACGGTGGAGACCTACCAGTGGTTCGTGCGCAACGCGGGGAAGATCTCGAGCGCGTACACGATCGTGATCTGCGACGAGGCGCACACGGCGCTGGGTGAGAAGACGAGCGGGGCGATCCGCGAATGGACGGGGCCGATCTTCATCGGCATGACGGCCACGGGCGCGCTGATCGCGCGTCACGTGACCGACCTGTTCCCCACGCAGACCTCGCGCTTCGACCTCGCCCAGGCGGCCCGCCGGGGGGTGATCTCGCCGCTTCGCTGCGTGCGCATCTCCCCGGGCGTGGGCGTGCGGACGATCGCCAAGGTGCCGTTGCGCCGGGGCGAGGTGGACACCGAGTTCGACCAGGACGAGCTGGCCAAACTGCTCGACCAGCAGCCCTTCAACCTGGCGGTGGCCAACCTCTACAAAACGCGCTTCAACGGCGTGCCGGGGGTGGTGTACGCGGCGGGTGTGCGCCACGCGTACAACCTCGCGGAAGCGTTCCGGGCGGAGGGGATCAAGGCGCAGGCGGTGTCCGGCGAGACGCCCAAGCGCGAGCTCGTGGGCATCCTCGCCCGCTACGAGCGCGGGGACATCGACGTGCTGATCAACGCCCAGCTCCTGGCGGAGGGCTGGAACAGCCCGCGGGCGACCGTGTGCGTGCACCTCGCGCCGACGGCCTCCAAGCGCATCTACCAGCAGCGGGTCGGCCGTGTGACGCGCCGGCACCCGGGCAAGGAGGCCGGCCTGGTGGTCGACTTCGTGCACCCCGCCACCAAGCACGACGACCCGGTGGTGACGCTCCACTCGCTGCTGGACAGAGATGTTTATAGAGGGGGAGCGATCGTGGTGGGACCCGTGCGGCGTGGGCGCGGGCGCAGAATGCGTGTGGAGCGCCGGGTTCTGCCGGTGTGCGCCGAGGAGGAGCGGCGCTTTCAGGTGTTCGAGCGGGAGCTGTGGCGGATCGCCGTGGAGCACCTCGACTACGGCGAGCAGCACCTGTGGGCGGCGCTCGCCGGCGCCCGAGTGGCGCCCAACGGCTGGCGCAGGGCGCGGGCGATGCTCCACTTCGACCGCACGGGCGAGCTCAAGGGCCGTTTCCTGATCACGGCGGTCCAGCGCAACAAGAACCCGCAGCTGCGACTGCGCGCGCTGACCGACATCGCGGCGCTGCGTGACCCCGACGCCTTCGACGAGGCGATCGACATCATCGGCGGCTGGCCGCGCGAGGAGCGCAAGGAGGCCACGAAGATCATGCTGCGCGCGCTCGTCGAGCGGCGGATCGGCCGCCGCGACCAGGCCAACGCGTGGATCTGGCGCCTGGCGGAGTACACCCGGGACGTGCACGAGGAGTACGCCGTGCAGCGCTGGCCGGAGACCAAGCGCCTGCTCGGGCTGCTGGTGAACTCCGCCGGGGGCGCCCACGCCCGCAACGCCCGCCGGCTGATCCATGCGGCGCGCAAGCAGGACCGGCGGCTGGCCGCCGCCCTGCTCGCCGCCGCGCTCGCACACACGCCGGAGGCCGAGGAGGCGCTGCGGGGGGCGCGCACGCGCATGGCCCGCAAGCCCCCGGCGCTCGCCCGCGAGCTGCTGCGCAACTTCCCCAAACGCCGCGCCCGCAGCGCGCGGCGCAGGCGCAAGGGGAGCAGAGATGCCGGCAACGGTGCGGAGGGCAAGGCGCAGGCCCCGGGCGTGAAGGTGACGGCCGAGCGGCCCGATGGCGCGGCAGACGAGGTGGCGGCGGACAGCCAGGTGGCGTCGGGGAACGGCGACGCGGCGCAGACGCTCGCTTAGCGCCGCTCTCCGATCTCCCGCAGGTGCACCTCGCCCGCGCCCAGCGTGGTGCGGCCACCGCCCGCCAGCGCCACCACCAGCCGGCCCGTTCCGTCGATGCCCTCGGCGCGCCCGCGTCCGTCGAGCCACGCGATCTCCCGCCCACGCAGGGCGTCGCGCGCGCGCCACGCCGCGAGCGTCGTCTCGGGCGCCTGCACCAGGCGTCGTGAGAGCGCCTGCGTCAAGGCCGCCAGCGTCGGCTCGACATCCGCCGTGGAGAGCCCGAGCGTGGCGGCCGGCAGCCGTCCCTCCGAGCCCGTGCGCAACTCCCCGGGCAGCTCGTCGAGGCGAACGGCAACGTTGAGGCCGATCCCGAGCACCGCCCAACCGTCCTGGGGGCGGCCCTCGACGAGGATGCCCGCGAGCTTCGCCAGGGGCGTGTCCGGGTCCCCGTCGGGGGCGACCCCGGCGGCGGCCTCCCCGGCGGCGGCCTTCCCGGCGGCGGCCTTCCCGGCGGCGGCCTTCCCGGCGGCGGCCTTCCCGGCGGCGGCCTTCCCGGCGGCGGCCTTCCCGGCGGCGGCCTTCCCGGCGGCGGCCTCCTTGTCAGCCGCCGTGCCGCCCGCGGTGCCCGCGCCCCCGACCTGCACGACGACGTCGTTGGGCCACTTGATGTGCGCGTGCTCCCCCACGACGTCGCACACGGCCACGGCGGCGAGCAGCGGCAGCAGGGGCGGCGGGTCACGCACGAGCACGGACATCAGCACGGCGCTGCCCGCGGGCGCCGACCAGCGCCGGCCCTGGCGTCCGCGGCCAGCGGTCTGCTCGCCGGCGCTCACGAGCGTCCCGTGGGGGGCGCCTGCCATGGCCAGCTCGCGCGCGCGGCTGTTGGTCGAGTCGGTGCGGCGCAGGTGCACCCGCGGGGTGCCCACGGATGCGTGGGAAGTGCTCGTGGCGGCTGGGATGCCCGGCGCCGAGCGGCCGCTCACTCCGGACGCACGACCAGCTCGTCGTCGGCGCCGGCGCCGAGCATCTCGGCGGCGGAGCCGCGGTTGACGGCCAGCGCCACCATGCGGGTGGCGTCCTCGTAGATCAACAGCTCGCCGGGGGTGACCTCGGCGAACGTGGCCGCGTAGCGGGCCGTGCGCGAGGCGCCGTCGTGGCTGACGGTGAGCGTGTCGCCGAGCCGGGCCCCGAGCGCCGTGAGCTGCTCGTGGGCCGCGTCCAGGATCAGGTTGCCGAACGTGTCGCTGCGCAGCACGTGCACAGTGAGGCCGTCGTCGCTGACGTGCGCGGTGGGCAGCCCGAAGCGCCGCAGCTGTTCGACCGCCAGCGGCTCGCCGACCGATTCCAGCGACTCCCCGGCCGCCAGCGCGGCCGCCACGGGGGCGAAGATGTCGCGCCCGTGGAACGTGCGGGAGACCGGCTCCAGGCGCTCGGGCGACTCGCCGATGTCGACCGCCTCGATCACACCCCCGAGACGCTCCGCGGCGGGCATCAGCAGGCCGTTGTCCGGCCCCACGAACAGGCGGTCCTGTTCGAACGTGCGCAGCGCCACCGAACGGCGGGCGTGCCTGCCGACGGCGCTCACCCCCGGGTCCACGATCGCGAGGTGGACGCCGGCGGGCAGGAAGGGGACGGCCGAGCGCAGCACGATGGCGCCGGCGCGGACGTCGTGGCGGGGGATCGCGTGGGTGAGGTCGATCACGCGCGCGCTCGGGCAGCGGCGGACGATCACTCCGTGGCAGACACCGACGAACTCGTCGATCAGGCCGTAGTCGGACAGGAAGGTGACTACGGGTGTGGTCTCTCTATCGTGGGGCATCGGTTGCTTGACTTGCGGCATCGGCGAGCAGGGCGTCGACCATGCCATCGACATCATGGCGCTCGGCCTGGACGTGAGGCTGCAGGCCGTGCTCGCGCAGCGCCTCGCTCGTGACTGGACCTATTGAAACGATACGCGTGGTTGCGGACAGCGCCGGGTCGGGGCCGGCGGCCTGCGCGAAGAAGCGCACGGTCGAAGCCGAGGTGAAGGTCACGTAGTCGGCTGCGCGCACGGCGCGCACCTGCTCCGGCGTGAGCGGCTCGGCGACCGTCTCGTACAGCGCCAGCACGTCCACCTGCGCGCCACGCGCCCGCAGCGCGTCGGGGAGGACGTCGCGCGCGTCGCGCGCCCGCGCGATCAGCGCGCGCTTCACCGGGAGCTCCGACAGCGCCTCGACGAGCGACTCGGCGACGGAGCGCTCCGGGAGCACCTCGGCGATCACGCCGCGCTCGGCCAGCGCCCGAGCGGTGCCGGGGCCGATCGCCGCCACCCGTGCGCCGGCGAGCGCGCGCGCGTCGCCACGCGGATGGACGCCGTCGTCGAGACGCTCGAACAGTCCCGCGACGGCGTTCACGGAGGTGACGCACACGAGGTCATACGGCGACGGATCGAACGTGGGGTGGGCGGGATCGGAGATCGGCTCGGTGCGGATGACCGGCGCCTCCAGCACGCTCGCGCCGAGCGCTTCCAGGCGGCGCGCGAGGCCGCTCGCCTGCGCGCGGGCGCGGGTGACCGCCACGGTGAGGCCGCGCAGAGGGCGCTCCGGAAGCCACGCGAGCTGTTCCGCGAGCGCGGCGACGGGGCCGACGACGGTGATCGCCGGGGCTCGTATGCCGGCGTCGCTCGCGATCTGCGCGATCGTCTCGAGCGTTCCCGTGACGGTCCGCTGACGGGGGAGCGTCCCCGCTTCCACGACCGCCGTCGGCTGCGAGCCCGGACGACCGGCGTCGATCAGCGACGCCGCGATCTCCTCCAGGCGGCGAACGCCCATGTACAGCACCAGGGTTCCCGGGAACTGCGCCAGTGCCCGCCAATCGATCTCCTCATAATCATCTTCGTCGTTCGCCACGGCGTCCCCGCGGGTCTGGCCCGTGACGAGCGCCACCGCCCGCGCCAGCCCCCGATGGGTCACCGGGATGCCCGCGTACGCGCTCGCCGCCACGCCCGCGGTCACCCCGGGGACGACCTCGAAGGGGATGCCGGCCGCGAGCAGCGCGAGCGCCTCCTCGCCGCCGCGACCGAACACGAACGGGTCGCCGCCCTTCAGCCGCACGACCGTCCGCCCGCCGCGCGCCCGCTCGATCATCAGCTCCTGGGTCTGCTCCTGGGGCACCGACGGCCCGCCCCCCTCCTTGCCCACGAACACCAGCTCCGCGTCCGCGCGCGCGCCGTCGAGCGCCGCGGCCGGGATCAGGCGGTCGTAGAGGACCACGTCCGCCGCCGCGATCAGCTCCACCGCCCGCACCGTCAAGAGGCCCGGGTCGCCGGGCCCGGCGCCGACGAGATACACGCGCCCGCTCATGCCCCGACCGGCCAGTGTTCGACCTCGAGCTCAGGCATGGGGAAGTCCTTGGGGTTACCGGTTGCAAGACGCGCGCGAACACCGACGGCGGCTGCCGCGATGAGGCAGTCGGCCTGCGAGAGCGTTATCCCCCTGCTGGCGAAGTCCCTGCGCCAATCGCCTGCGCGGGTGCCCGCCGTGCGGCCAAGCGGTGCGAGCTGCAGTCCGCGAAGCAGGCGCACGGTCGCGTCACGCTCGTGCTCGCGTATGCCCCGTATGACCTCCTCGACGTTCACCGCACAGATCCATGGAATCTCCTTGGCCTCCCGTAGGTTGCGCAGTCGCTCGGCAGCCGTCCGTCCGCGGAGGGCGTCCACCAGGACCGTTGTATCGAGCAGCACGGGCAACGGTCGGTTATCCGACCGGGAGGCGGCTGGTGTGACGGCTAACCAACACGGGCTGGGTCGCTGCGACGCTGCGCCCTCACCCAGCCCGCGGGGTCGTCGTCCCACTCGTGGCCGCCATCGGAGACTGCCCCAAGACCAGCCTCGATGTCTTCCCATCGTCGCTCGTCGTCGAGCGCCCGGCGCAGGGTTTCGCTGATGAACGTGCTGCGACGCCGTCTGCCCACACGCTCGTCGAGCTGCTCGACGAGATCGTCATCAAGGCTTATGTGCAGTCGCATGGCCACAAGCTAGCACACAGACTTTCTCCCGCTTTGTCATGGCTCGCTCACCCGCTTTGCGCCGCCATCTCCTGAGCCCGCCGAAGCATCTCGCCCGCGCCGACGGCCTGCAGGCGCTCGGCCACGCGTCGCCCGAGCGCGTCGGGGTCGTAGAAGCCGCCGAGCAGCTCATCGCTGACCCACTCCGAGCCGTCGGGCAGCCCGATCCAGGCGCGCAGGTGCAGGCAGCCGCAGCCAGCGGGCACCGCGTACGCGCCGAGCGGTGTGTGGCAGCTCGCCCCGAGCGCGCCCGCGAGCGCGCGCTCGGCGAGCAGGCACGCGAAGGCGTCTTTGTCGGTGATCGCCTGCACCGCCTCACGCGTGGCGTCGTCGTCGGCGCGACCCTCGAGCGCGAGGATGCCCTGCCCGGGCGCCGGGACGAAGCGCTCCGCATCGAGCACGCCGCCAACCTCGGCCTCTCGCCCCAATCGCTGCAGGCCGGCGCGCGCCAGCACGATCGCGTCGAGACGCTGATCGGGATCGGCGAGCTTGCGCAGCCGCGTGTCGACGTTCCCGCGGATGCCCACCACGTCCAGGTCCTCGCGCGCGGCGCGCAACTGTGCGAGGCGGCGGATGCTGCTGGTGCCGACGCGCGCGCTCGGGCGCAGCTCCTCGAGCGCCGATGCTCCGCAGAGCACGTCCTCGCAGGCCGCCCGCGGGGGGGCACCGTGCAGCGCCAGGCCGCTGGCGAGCTCGCCGGGGACATCCTTTGCCGAGTGCACCGCCAGATCGATCTCCCGCGCGACCAGCGCCCGCTCGAGCTCGCCCACCCAGCGGGACTTGTCCCCCACGTCGGCATCCGCGCGATCGCCGCTGGTCTGCATGGGCACGACCTCACAGCCCCCGAGCAGGCCCGCCACGAGTTGCGCCTGGGCCAGCGCGAGCGCGCTGGCCCGCGTTCCCAGACGCAGCGGGCGCGCCCCCGTTGGCGGCACACCCCCCTTCGGGGTGAGGACGGGCGGAGGCTGAGCGCTCAATCCGTGGACGGAGGCCCGCCCGCCCGCCCGCCCGCGCGGCCCACCGAGCGGCGCTGGTGCAGGTCGTGGACCTCCGCCAGGTCCTCGGCTGCTCGCTCGCGCACGGGCGCGTCCTCGTGCAGCGCGAACAGCTCGCGCACGAGCTCGAGGCTTGCGTGGCCGCGGTCTTCGCCGAGGCTGCGCAGGCGGATGGTGGGCTCGTGCAGGAGGCGGCTCATCACCGCTCGCGCGATCGCCTCGACGCGCGCGAGGTCGCGCGCGGAGGCCGACTCCCAGCGTCCGGCGTTCTCGGCGAGCACCCGCTCGACGAGGTCCTCGCCGTGGGCGCGCAGGGCCGCGATCGTGGGCAGCGAGTCGAGCTGCCCGAGCCAGCGGGCGAAGCGATGGATCTCCTCTTCGACGATCTGAAGCGCGCGGGGGACCTCCTCGGCGCGCATCGAGAGGTTGCGTGCCACCACGGCCTGGAGGTCGTCGATGTCGTACAGGCTGACCCCCGCGAGCTCGCCGCACGCGGGGTCGATGTCGCGGGGCACGGCGATGTCGATCAGCAGCAACGCGCGGTGGTCGCGCTCGGCCATCACCAGCTCGAGCTCCTCGCGTTCCACGATCGGGTGCGGGGAGGCGGTGGAGGACACGACGATGTCGGCCTGCACGAGCTGATCGGGCAGTTTGTCGAGGCCCACGACCGAGCCGCCGAAGCGCTGGGCGAGGCTGAGCGCGCGATCGGCGTGGCGGTTGGCGACGAAGATCGTCCCAGCCCCCTGCTCGGCCAGGGCGCGGGCGGTCAGCTCGCTGGTCTCGCCCGCGCCGAGGATCACCACGTGACGGTCCTGCAGCCCGCCGAGCAGGCTGAGCGCGAGGTCGACGGCCACCGAGGGGACGCTCACGCGGCTGGAGCCGATCCCGGTCTCCGAGCGCACGCGCTTGCCGGTGGTGAGCGCGGCGGCGAACAGGCGGTTGGACAGCGGCCCGGTGGCGCCGGCGCGCATGGCCGCCTCGTGCGCCCGCCTGACCTGACCCTGGATCTCGGCCTCGCCGAGGATCATCGAGTCGAGGCCGGCGGTCACGCGGTAGAGCTGGCGGGCGGCGTCGCAGTTGCGCGGCGAGTAGATCGACTCGGCGAGCTCGGTGGGGCGGATCGCAGCGCGCCGCGCGAGCAGCCCGAGGACGTCGGACTCCGCGCGCACGGGATCGCCGACCACGAGATACACCTCCGTGCGGTTGCACGTGGAGATCACCACCGCCTCGCGCACCTCCGGGGTGTCGGTGGCCTGGTGGACGAACTGGGTGGCCCCGGGCTCGCTGAACGCCAACCGCTCGCGCAGCGCCACGGGCGCCGTCTTGTGGGAGATGCCCAGCGCGAGCAGCTCGCTCATGCGGGCGCCGACTCTCGCCGCTCGTCGAGCTGGGGTGCGCCGGGATCGCGCGCGTCGGCGTGTTCGCGGCCCGCGCCGGGCGCGTGATCTGCCTCCCCGTCGGAGTGCTCGGTCATGCTCAGCAGATCGCCGAGCTCGGCCTCGATGTGGCTGAGGCGCACCGCCATGATGGCCACGTACACGAGCACCAGCACGAACAGCACGATGTAGGCGCCGGCCACGTACTTGCCCGCCGTGTGCAGCGGCAGCGCCGGGATCTCCCCCGTCGGGGACAATGCGGCGAGCACGGCGGCGGGGATCACACCGCCGACCTTCCCGCGGCGCGCGCGGGCACGGTGCCGACGTGCTGGAGCGTGGGGGCGGCGCTGCGCGCCCGCCCGGGCGCCGTGTCACCGGCGAGGCGCCGGCGCAGCGCCCGCACCTGCGCGCGGGCGTGCTTGGCGGTCAGCTCGTACTTGCACAGCGTGGCGAACAGCAGGGCCATGGCCAGCAGCGAGACGAGGAAGGTGAGGGCCATCGGCCCGGGCAGGTTGGAGGTGCTGCCCAGCACGCGCGGGTGCAGGTAGGCGGTGGACAGGCGCACGGCGATGAAGTTCATCGGCACGAACGCGCCGGCGGTGATGGCGAACACCGAGGCGTAGCGGGCCTGGCGCTCGGGATCCTCGATGGCGAACCGCAGCGGCTGGTAGGTGGCGTACAACAGGACGATGATCAGGAACGACACGAGCGTGGGCTCGCTCCACACCCACCAGTGCCCCCACGAGCCCTTGGCCCAGATCGAGCCGGTGATGAGCGTGCCGATGGCGAAGATCAGGCTCATGTGGATGACCACGTAGGAGCGGTAGTCCCAGCGCTGATCGCGCGTGCGCAGGTGCTGGATCGCCAGCAGGCCGCCGAGCACGAAGCCGCACAGGGTGATGATCGCCAGCGGCACGTGCACGTAGAAGATCTTCTGCAGGAAGCCCTGTTCAGCTTCCAGCGGGGCGTAGAAGAAGACGAGTCCGAGCGCCACCGCCATCGCCAGGACGGTGCAGATGCTCAACGTACGCAGACCCCTGCCGTACGCGAACGGGCGCGAGCCAGTGGGTGTGGAGCGTTCCACGGGTCAGTCCTCCAGCAGGAAGTCGAAGACGGCGTAGGCGATCAGCCCGAACACCAGATCATAGAGCCCCAGGGTAAGCAGCCAGCGGATTGGAGGCCCACCCACCCCCACTCTGTGGCCCGCCACGAGCAGCGGCGCGGTCGCGCGGGAGCCACCGATGACGATCGGGACGAGCAGCGGCAGCGCGAGCAGCGGGCCCAGCAGATCGCGCGCGCGAGTGCGCACGGCGAGCGCGGCGACGAGCGTGCCGATGACCGCCACGCCGAGATCGCCGAGCGCGAGCGTCGCCAGCAGGCCCGGCAGCGCCGGCCACAGGGCGGGACCGAGGAGCAGCAGCGCGAAGGCGGGCACCGCCACGAGCTCGAGCGCCACCAGGTAGGCGAGCAGCGTCAGCACCTTGGCGACGAACAGGGCGGTGCGCTCGACGGGGGCGAGCAGGAAGGCATCGAAGCCGCCCTCCTCGGCGTCCGCCACGAACAGCCGGTTGACGCCGAGGATGGCGGCGAACAGCAGCGTCACCCACAGGATCCCCGCCGCCTCGTCGCCTTCGACGCTGTTGCGGTTGAGCGCGAAGTGAAAGACGACGAACGTGCTGAGCGCGAACAGCGACATGCCGGGCACGGACTCGAGCGTGCGCAGCTCCACGAGCAGCTCCTTGCGCAGCAGCGCCCGGACCGTCGCCCACAGCGGCGTCTGGCGTCGCGGCGGCGGGGCCGCGGGCGGCACCGCCTCGGGTGCGTCCGTCAGCTCCTTCACCCCGCTCACCGGTACAGCTCCGCGATCTCGTCGGGGTGAACGTCGCTCGCGGGGCGCAGCAGCGCGACGCGCCCGGCGCGCAGCCCGAGCACGACGTCGGCCTCGGCCAGGCCGCCGCCCGGGTCGTGACTGCAGATCACGCGCGTGCGGCGCGCTCGCGGGCCACCCGTGCGGGCGTGGCCCCCGGCATCGCCCCCGGCGTCGACGCCGGTGCCTGCCTCGGCGCGCGCGCCGATGAGCGGCGCCACCAGCTCCACGGCCGCGGGGTCGAGGTTCGCCCTGGGCTCGTCCAGCAGCAGCAGGTCGGGATCGTGCAGCACCGCGCGGGCGATGGCCACGCGCTGGACCATGCCGCGCGAGAGCCCGCGCAGCGGCTCGTCGGCGCGGCGGCCCATCGCCACAGCCTCGAGCAGCTCGTCGACGCGCTCGCGGACGACGCCGTGCAGGCGCGCGTGAAAGGTGAGGTTCTCGCGGGCGCTCAGCTCGCGATAGAGCAGCGGCTCGTGGCCGAGCAGGCCGACGCGCCCGCGCACCGCCCAGGACTCGTCCGGCAGCGCGCTGCCGAGCACCCGCACGCTGCCCTCGTGGGGACGGAGCAGCGTCGCCAGCACCCGCAGCAGGGTCGTCTTGCCCGCGCCGTTTTGGCCGAAAACGACAAGCGTGCGGCCCTCGGCGAGCGACAGCGAGACCCCACCCAGGGCCTCGCGTTCGCCGTAGCGGCGGGTCAGACCGTCGAGCTCCAGCGCCGCCGCGCTCAAGGCTGGTGCTGTCCGTATAGGCCAAACAGGCGCAAGGGTGCTTGGTGTTTTGGACGATCACTCCCGTTTACGAGCGCAACTGCTGGGCACATACGGGGGTTTTGGGCTCGATGTCCCTGTTGTGCATTTCGGCTAACGACAGCGCGAGGAGGTCGCGCTATGGAACCCAAAGACTGGCCACTTGACCGTGCGTCAACCGCCGCGCTCGTCCTGCGAGCGATCGACGATCTGGACGCAAGCACCGAAGAGGACCGCGACGACCTGCTCGGCGAACTCCTGTGCGCTGCGTGGGGAAGCATCTGGGCCCAGAACCAGTAGCGCGGGCGCCGAGCTCTACACCCGCAACGCGTGTGCGTCCTGCGCTCTGGCGATCAGCTCGCGCACCGCTTGCTCTCCTGAAGACTCCCCCCCGCTCGCCACGCCGTTCTCGAGCAAGGCGATCGGGTCGGGGTCTCCATTGACGATTCCCTCGAAGAACTCCTTGCGCTCCTGGTAGGTCGCGAGCGTCCCCTTGGCCCAGCCGCGGACCTCGTTCAGGAGCACCGCCAGGCGCGCGTAGGACTCGCCGAACTGACCTTCGATCTCGCGCTTCATGCGCTTGGCCAGCGCCGGCGAGGCGCCGGCCGTGGAGATGGCGATGGCGAGCGGGCCGGTGCGCACGATCGCCGGCAGGATGAAGTTGCACAGCGGCGGCACGTCCACGACGTTCACGAGCATCGCCCGCCGCTCGGCGTCCTCGTACACAGCGATGTTCGTGTCGGTGTCGTCCGTGGCCGCGATCGCCATGAACGCGCCCTCGAGATCCGAGGCGCCCGCATACGGGCGACGCTCCCAGCGGATCGAGCCCTCGCGCGCGTACTGCTCGAGCGCCGGCTCGGCGTCGGGCGCGATCAGCGTCACGTCCGCGTCGCACGCGAGCAGCCCCTCGACCTTCTCCAGGCCGATCTCGCCGCCGCCGACCACCAGGCAGCGCCTGGTAGAGAGCTTGAGGCAGGCGATGTAGAAGGGGGTGTCGAGCATCCCCTGCACGCAGCTCTGGTCGCAGATCCCCCTGCGCAGCTGACATACGCACTCCTTGCCGGCGTAGGCCTGGGCGGGCATGGGTCTAAGAGTAGCCCGCCCGCCCCGCCGTCCTAGTCGCGCGGCAGTCCCCGTCCGAACGCCCGCGCTCCCACGCGGGCGAGCGCGACGGCCCCCTCGCGCCACGCGCGGTCGCGGTCTGACTCGCGCGCCGAGCGCAGCTTGGCCACGGCGCGCATGGCGCGGGTGCTGGTGGCGTCATAGGGACCCCACCACAGGCCGCGCATGCGCGGCGGGTCCCACGTGATCAGCTTCTCCTGTGCGCACGCACGCAGCCCGGCCTGCCCGAGCGTGCGCCCGAGGCCGCCGCCGGCCGCCGCGCCCCAGGGGCCGCGCGAGACAGTGGGTCCGGGCAGGTGGTCGTTGAGCCACACCATGCCCGCGTGCAACTCGCGGGCGATGCGCAGGCCCTGGTAGCGGTCGGCGGTCCACACGGAGGCGCCGAGTCCGTAGTCGCCGGCGTTGGCCAGCGCGATCGCCTCGTCGATCGAGTCGACCGCCACCAGCACCAGCACGGGCCCGTCGATCGGCTCGCGCAGCACGCGGGCGTCGCCGTCGGCGTCGGTGAGGATCGCCGGTGCGTAGAAGGAGCCGGCGTCGCAGCCGGCGGGGAACACGGGGCCGCCGCAGTGAAGCCGCGCGCCGCGCGCCACCGCCTCCTCGACCAGGGCGCTCACGTGCTCGGCGCGCCGGGCGGAGGCCAGCGGCCCGACCTGCACGCGTGGGTCGCTCGGATCGCCCACCGCGAGCGCCCGCGCCCCGTGCACGAGCCCCGCGAGGAAGCGCTCGTACAGCTCGCGGGCGACGTACACGCGCTCGACCGAGCCGCGCGCCTGACCGGCGCCGGCGCAGCCGGCCCACAGGGCGCCGGCGATCGCGCGGCGCAGGTGAGCGTCGGCCAGCACGAGCATCGCGTCCTTGCCGCCGAGCTCCACCGTCACCTCCTTCTCGCGCGATACGCACGCCCGCGCGACCACTCGCCCGACGGCGGGGGAGCCGGTGAACAGCACCTTGCTGACGGGTGCCTTGGCGAGCGCCACGCCGACGTCGGCGCCGCCGTGCACCACGCGCACGAGCCCCTCGGGCAGCCCCGCGCGGGCGAGCACGCGGGCGATCCGCTCGCCCGCGAGGCTGGCACGGGCGGCGGGCTTGAAGACCACGCCGTTGCCCGCCAGCAGCGCTCCGGCGATCTGCCCGAGCGGCTGCGCGAAGGGCGCGCTGCCCGCGCCGATCACGCCGACCACGCCGTAGGGCTCGAAGGCGATGCTCGCGCGCTTGGCGAGCGCGAGCGAGCGGTTGACGGCCACGCGCCGGGCGCTCAGCACGCGGGCGCCGTCGTCCGCGATCCAGCGCAGCGCGTCGATCGCGCCCAGCAGCTCGAGCGCCGCGATCTCTCCCCGGGGGCGTCCCTGTTCGCGGCCGAGTCCCTCGCGCAGCTCGTCGAAGTCGTCGATCACCGCCTGCGCCATGCGGTCCATGTAGCGCGCGCGGTCCTTCACCCGCAGCAGTGCCCACAGCGGCTGTACCTTGGCGACCGCCGCCACGACCTCGTCGATGCACTCCGGCGCGGTTGCGGGGACGCTGCCGAGCCGTACGCCGGTGGCGGGGTCGCGCGCGGTGAGCTCCTCTAGTGCGGTAGTGCTCATCGTGTGGCGATTATCGCCGCTCGCGGGCGCGCGCCGCACGAATCTGCTCCAGCCGCGCCGCCAGCTCCGCCTCGGCCTCGTCGGGCGCGTAGAAGCGCTCGCCGAGGAGCGCCTCGGGGAGCAGCTCCTGCCCGCCCAGGTGCCCCGGGTGCCCGTGCGGGTTGTCATACGCGGGGGCCCGCCCGCCCGGGCCCTCGTCCTGCCCCGGCCGTGGCCCGGAGCGAAGCCACGCGGGGACGGGCGCGGCGCCGTGCTCGCGCACGTGCGCCGCGGCCGCCGCGAGCGCCCGCCCGGCGGCGTCTGACTTGGGCGCCAGCGACAGGTAGATGGCCGCCTGGGCCAGCGCGTAGCGCGCCTCCGGCAGGCCCACGAGCTCGACCGCCGCGGCGGCCGCCGCGGCGAGCGAGAGCGCGCGCGGGTCGGCGTTGCCGATGTCCTCGGAGGCGAGGATGACCATGCGTCGCACGATGAAGCGCGGGTCCTCGCCGCCCTCGAGCATCACCGCCAGGTAGTACAGCGACGCGTCCGGGTCCGAGCCGCGGGTGGCCTTGATCCACGCGGAGATGTAGTCGTAGTGGCGGTCGCCGCCCTTGTCGTAGAGCACCGCGCGGCGCTGCAGGGCGTCCTCGAGGCGCGCGAGCGTGACCCGCGGCTCGCCCGCGCCGGCCTCGGGGGCGGCCGCGTCGGCGGTGTCGAGGGCGAGCTCGAGCGCGTTCAGCGCGGTGCGCGCGTCGCCTTCGCTGCGGGCGGCGAGGAACTCGAGGGCGCCGTCCTCGACGGTGAGCGGACCTGCGGCGCGGCGCAGCACGGTCGCGATCTCCTCGGGTGTGAGTGCCTGTAGCGCGTACACGCGCAGGCGCGAGAGCAGCGCGCCGTTGACCTCGAACGCGGGGTTCTCGGTGGTGGCGCCGATCAGCGTCACCACGCCCTCCTCCACGGCCGGCAGCAGCGCGTCCTGCTGGGCCTTGTTGAAGCGGTGAATCTCGTCGAGGAAGAGCACGGTCTGCCGCGCGCCGGTGGCGCGCCGGTGCGCGGCGCGCTCGATCACCGCGCGCACCTCCGCGCGTCCCGCCGCCACCGCGCTCAGCTCCTCGAAGGCCGCGCCCGAGCGCTCGGCGACGATCCGCGCGAGCGTGGTCTTGCCCGCGCCAGGGGGGCCGTAGAGGATCATCGAGTGGGCGTGCCCCTGCTCGATCGCGGTGCGCAGCGCCGAGCCGGGCGCGAGCAGGTGCGACTGCCCGACGAACTCCTCGAGGCTGCGGGGACGCATGCGCACGGCCAGCGGCTGCTCGGCCGCGTCGCCGGCGGGCGCCGCCGGGGCGAGCGAATCGCCGGACCCGCCCGCGGGAGCTGAGCGCCCTGCGTCGTGGTCGAACAGCGAGTCCATCGAGGGTAGTATCACTTGTAACGAGGGCGGCGGCCCGATTTTCCGCTCTGAAGGCAGTTCACGTGGGTTGTCGAAAGTGTAGGTTCGATGCCGATATGTCCCCGACGCGCAAAGCCCACTGAGGAGGGATCGAAGCTATGAGCGCGCGCTCGGTCGAGGTTCTGCCATCGGATGCGGCGCTCGAGTTCCTCGACTTCGGCGGAGACGTCGCGCGCTCGCCGCTGCAGCTCTTCTGGCGGCGCCTGCGCCAGGACCGCGTGGCGCTCGTCTCGCTCGGGTTCATCGTGTTCCTGATCGTGATCGCAATCGCGGCGCCGCTGGTCGTGGGCGCGCTCGGCCTGCCGGGGCCGGACGTCCAGAACCTCAACCTCACCGACGCGTTCGGCTCGCCGCTGGGACCGAGCCTCGCGCACCCCTTCGGCGTCGACCCGCTCGGCGAGGACGTGATGTCGCGCGTGATCTACGGCACCAGGGTGGCGCTCGAGGTGGGCATCATCGGCACGCTGATCTCGACGATCATCGGCGTCGCCGTCGGCATGCTCGCAGGCTTCTACCGCGGCGTGACCGACACGCTGCTCTCGCGGCTGATGGACGTCGTGCTGTCGATCCCGATCCTCCTGCTGGGCCTCGGGCTGGCGGCCGCGTGCAGCGTGCACGGCTGCGCGAAAGGGCTGATCCAGCCCGGCCTCGGGACCATCATCTTCATCATCGCGCTGGCCACCTGGCCATATGTGGCGCGCATCGTCCGTGGTTTGGTGTTGTCGATGCGCGAACGCGAGTTCGTCGAGGCCTCCCGTGCGCTGGGCGCGTCCAACACGCGCATCATGTTCAGGGAGATCCTCCCCAACCTCACCGCCCCGATCATCGTCTACGCCAGCCTGCTGATCCCCACCAACATCCTGTTCGAGGCGGCGCTGTCGTTCCTCGGCGTGGGCATCAGGCCGCCGACCGCGAGCTGGGGGCAGATGATCGCGGCGGCTTCGCCGATCTTCACCACCGCCTGGTGGTACATGGTCTTTCCCGGCGCCGCGCTGGTCCTGACGGTGCTGGCCTTCAATCTGCTCGGCGACGGGCTCCAGGACGCCCTGAACCCGAGGAACGCCCGATGAGGGCCCGGTACACGAAAACAGGAGGCGTCCGAATGAGGTCCACCCCAACCATCCTCGCCACCGCTGCCGCGGCGCTTGCAGCACTGGCGCTGGCGGCGTGCGGCTCGAGCGAAAGCGGCTCGAGCACGGCGACGGGCAGCGCGAGCGTGCTCAGCACGGCGGGCTATCAGAGCCCCGCCACGGAGTCGCTGAGCGGCAAGCGCGGCGGGACGCTCGTGGTGCTCCAGGAAAGCGACTTCGAACACCTCGATCCGGGCATCACCTACGCGGCGCTCGACTACCCGGTCGTGTTCGCCACTCAGCGCCCCCTGTACTCCAACAAGCCCAACTCGACCGAACCGACACCCGACATGGCCGCCAGCGCGCCGGAAGTGTCCGCGGACAACAAGACCGTCACCGTGCACCTGAAGGAAGGGATTCACTTCAGCCCGCCGGTCAACCGCGAAGTCACCTCCGAAGACGTCGCCTACGCGATCGAGCGCGGGCTCAACCCAAACGTGGCGAACCCCTACATCAAAACCTACTTCAACTCTCTGGAAGGCATCGAACAGGGCAACGGCGGTCCGATCAAGGGCATCGAAACGCCGAACAAGCACGAGATCGTCTTCCATCTCGATGAATCGAAGGGGTCGTTCGTGGCCGAGGCGCTGGTGCTGCCGCTGACGGCGGCCGTGCCCAAGGAATACGCGGAAAAGTTCGACAAGAACAAACCGTCGAACTACGCCTCCTACGAGGTCGCCACCGGACCGTACATGCTGAAGAACAACGCCGAAGGCAAGGTGCTCGGCATCGGCTACGTGCCCGGCAAGTCAGCGACGCTCGTGCGCAACCCGAACTGGAACCCCGCGACGGACTTCCGCCCGGCCTACCTGAACGAAATCGCGATCAAGCTCGGCGGCTCGGAGCCGGTGATCGACCGCCAGGTGCTGGAAGGGACGAACATCGTGCAGAACGAGCCGGTGCCGCAGTCGGGCGTGCGGCTCGCCGCCGAACACTACAAAGACCAGATGGACATCTCGCCGGGCGGGGGCAACCGCTACATCGCCGTCGACAACAAGGTCGGCCCGTTCGCGAACATCGACCTGCGCAAGGCGCTGTGGGCGGCGACCGACCGCGACGCGCTCGACCGGGCGCGCGGCGGCGAACTCGTCGGCACCGTCGCCACGCACTTCATCTATCCGACGATCGCGGGCTTCGAACAGGCGGGTGGCGCGAAGGGGTTGAAAGTCGACTACAACGAACACCCCGAAGGCGACATGGCGGTGGCCGAAAAGTACATCAAGCTCGCCGGCTATCCGAGCGGCAAATACACCGGCTCCAAGCCGATACAGGTCGTCGGCGCGAGCAGTCCGCCCGAAAAGGAAGACTCCGAAATCGTCAACCAGACGCTCAAAAACATGGGCTTCAACACGAAGCTCACGCTCGTCGAAATATCGACCATGTACGCGAAGTACTGCGGCGTGCCCAAAGAAGAGATCGACGTGTGCCCGAACGTCGGCTGGATCGCAGACTTCGCCGACCCGCAGACGGTGCTCAACGTGACCTTCAACGGGAAATCGATCGAACCCACCGGCAACGTCAACTACGGGCAGACGGACGATCCGAAAATCAACGCGGCGATGACCGCCGGAGAAACCGTCGTCGGCCGGCAGGCGCGTGCCACGGCCTGGGCGAAGATCGACGATGAACTCGTCGAACAGGCGGCGGCGATCCCGTTCGACTGGGAAAAGACTCCCCGCCTGGAGGGCAAAGACGTGCACGGGGTCGCGATGATCTGGAACGAAGGCGCCTGGGACTACAGCTTCACCTCGCTGAAGTAACGACGGGGCGGCGACGATGATCCGCTACATAATCAGGCGCCTGCTGTGGGGCGTGGTGTTGCTGATCGTCGTCGCCGCGCTGATGTTCATCCTCTTCCGCGTGCTGCCCACGGGCAACCCCGCACTGCTGCGCGCCGGGCGCGACCCCCAGCCCAAGCTGGTGAAAGAGATCGAAGTGGTGCTCGGCCTGAGCAAGCCGCTGACGGTGCAGTTCTGGGACTACATGAAGGAAATCTTCTTTCACTTCAACTTCGGCTACAGCTACTACAGCCAGGAGTCGGTGAAGAGCCTGATCGCCGAACGGCTGCCGGCGACGCTGTCGCTGACCTTCGGCGCGGCCGTGCTGTGGGTCGTCGGCGGCCTGTCCGTGGGCATCGTCTCGGCGCTACGCCGGCACTCGTTGCTCGACCGTACGTTGATGGGAGGAGCGCTGCTCGCCATCTCGGTGCCGGAATTCTGGCTCGGCCTGGTGTTCCTGTTCCTGTTCTCCTCGGACATCGGGAAATTCAAGATATTCCCCGGAGCCGGCAGCTACGTCCCCCTGACAACCGATCCGTGGAAATGGTTCACCTCGCTGATCATGCCGTGGATCGTCCTCGCCGCGGGCTCGGCGGCGTTCTTTGCGCGGCTGATGCGCAGCAGCCTGAGCGAGACGATGGAGGAGGACTACATCCGCACCGCCCGCGCCAAGGGACTGCCCGAGCGACAGGTCGTGCGCCAGGGCGTGCGCTCGGCGATCAACCCGATGATCACGCTGTTCGGCCTCGAAGTGGGGGTGCTGCTCGGCGGGGCGATCCTGGTGGAAGCCGTGTTCAACATCCCCGGCATCGGCGAGTTGTTCTACAAATCGATCCAGACCTCGGACTTCCCGGTCACGCAGGGAACGGTGCTGCTCGGGTCGATGTTCATCATCCTCGCGAACATCGTCGTGGACGTCGCCTATGCGTATCTCGACCCGCGAGTCAGGTACTCGTGAGCCGGCTCGCCGTGGTGCCCTAGATGAGCGATGCTGAGCCACTGCTGCGCGTCGAGGATCTGCGGGTCGAGTTCCCGACCGAGGACGGCGTGGTGCATGCCGTGGACGGGATCACCTACGAGGTGCACGCTGGGCGCACGCTGGGGATCGTGGGGGAGTCGGGGTCGGGCAAGACGGTGTCCTCGCTGACGACGCTCGGGCTCACCCGCCGCCAGGGGGCCCGCATCTCCGGGCGCATCCTGTTCGAGGGCCAGGATCTGGTGGCGCTGCCCGAAGACCGCCTGCGCGCGGTCAGGGGCAACGACATCGCGATGATCTTCCAGGACCCGCTGTCGGCGCTGCACCCCCTGTACCGGGTGGGCGCTCAGCTGATCGAGGCGGTGCGCGCGCACAGCGACGTGTCCAAGGCGAAGGCGCGCGAGCGCGCGATCGAGCTGCTGGGCCTCGTCGGCATTCCCGATCCGGCCAGGCGTGTGGACGAGCACCCGCACGAGTTCTCCGGGGGCATGCGACAGCGGGCGATGATCGCGATGGCGCTGGTCAATGAGCCGAAGCTGTTGATCGCGGACGAGCCGACCACGGCCCTGGACGTGACGGTCCAGGCGCAGATCCTCGCGCTGCTGGAACGCCTGCAGCGCGAGCTCGGCATGGCGATCGTGATCATCACCCACGATCTCGGCGTGGTGGCCGAGGTGGCGGACGACATCGCGGTGATGTACGCGGGCAGGATCATCGAGACGGCGTCGGCGGCGCGCGTGTTCGCGGACCCCGAGCACCCGTACACGTGGGGCCTGTTGAAGTCGATCCCCCGGCTGGACGGTCCGCGCGAGGAGGACCTCGTGCCGATACCCGGCGCGCCCCCCAGCCTGATCAGGCGACCGACGGGGTGTCACTTCCACCCGCGCTGCCCCTACGCGCAGCCCGACCACGCGCGCATCGACCCGGCGCTCGAGGCGGTCGCGGACGAGCCGAGCCACTTCGTTGCGTGCCTGCTCGAGAGCCACACGCGCCGGCGCCTGTGGAGCGAGCTCGGCGCCGGGCGCACGCCCGCGCAGGCGCTTGAAGCGGTGGGCCTGCCTGGAACGGCGGCGTGAACGTGGGCGTCGGTGTCGAGAGCGGCGAGCCGCTGCTGCGGGCCCGCGGCCTGGTCAAGCACTTTCCGATCACCCGCGGCATCATCTTCCAGCGCAAGATCGGCGCGGTCAGGGCGGTGGACGGGGTGAGCCTCGAGATCGCCCGCGGCGAGACGCTGGGCATTGTGGGCGAGACCGGCTGCGGCAAGAGCACCACCGCGCGGTTGCTGATGCGCCTGCTGGAGGCCACCGCGGGCGAGATCCGCTTCGACGGGCAGGACATCACGCACGTCAAGGGTGGCGCCCTGAAGGCGGTCCGCCGCGAGGTGCAGATGATCTTCCAGGACCCGCACTCCTCGCTGAACCCGCGCAAGACGGTCGGCTCGATCATCGCCGAGCCGTTCGCCATCCACGGCATGCTGGGCGGCAAGGGCGAGCGCAAACGCGAGGTGCAGCGGCTGATGGAGACGGTCGGGCTGAACCCCGAGCACTACAACCGCTACCCGCATGAGTTCTCCGGCGGACAGCGCCAGCGGATCGGCGTGGCGCGCGCGCTCGCCCTGAGTCCCAAGCTGCTGATCGCCGACGAGCCCGTATCGGCGCTCGACGTGTCGATCCAGGCGCAGGTGCTGAACCTGCTGCGCGACCTGCAGCGCAGGCTCGGTCTGACGGTGGTGTTCATCGCCCACGATCTGTCGGTGGTGCGCCACATGTGCGATCGCGTGGCGGTGATGTATCTCGGCAAGATCGTCGAGATCGGACCCAACGAGCCGCTGTACGAGTTCCCCCGCCACCCGTACACGGGTGCGCTGATGGCGGCCGTGCCGGTGGCCGACCCCTCGCTCCACGGCAGCGAGCGGCGGCTGCTCTCGGGCGACGTGCCCAGCCCCGCCAACCCGCCGCGCGCGTGCCGCTTCCACACGCGCTGTCCCAAGGCGCAGCAGCTGTGCTCCACGCAGGAGCCGCAGCTCGAGGACAAGGGCTCGGGCACGCTGGTCGCCTGCCACTACCCGCTCAGCCGCGAGGAGGTCGCGCAGATCGGCGTACGATCTGCGCGATGAGCGCGAACGGATCCAAGGAGGGCCAGCCGGGCGCTGAGGCCGAGGAGCTGCTCGCGCGCCTGATCCGTTTCAACACGGTCAACCCGCCGGGCAAGGAGCGCGCGGCGCAGGAGTACCTGGCCGACCACCTCGCGCAGGCGGGCTTTCGCTGCGAGCTGCTCGGCGCGGAGCCCGAGCGCCCCAACCTCGTCGCGCGACTGCCCGCCGCGGAGGGCGCCGAGGCCGGTCCCACGCTGTGCTACCTCGGCCACGTGGACACGGTGCTCGCGGACGCGGCCGACTGGACACACGACCCGTGGTCGGGGGATCTCGCCGATGGCTTCTTGTGGGGCAGGGGGGCGCTCGACATGAAGTCGCAGGTCGCCGCCGAGATCGCCGCAGCGGCATCGCTCGCGCGCTCGGGCTGGCGCCCGGCCCGCGGCGAGCTGCTGGTGGTGGCGGTGGTGGACGAGGAGACCGGGGGCGAGCTCGGCGCGCACTGGATCACCACCAACCATCCCGAGAAGGTGCGGTGCGACCTGCTCGTCAACGAGGGTGGCGGGGCGGTGTTCGAGTACAACGGCCGCCGTTGCTACGGAGTGTGCTGCGCCGAGAAGGGCGTGTTCCGCTTCACGATCACCACCGACGGGGTGGCGGGCCACGCCTCGATGCCCGGGATGGGCGAGAACGCGCTGCTGAAGATGGGCCCGATCCTGGAGCGCTTCGCGGCGGCTCAGCCCTCCTACGCGCCCACCGAGGAGGCGCTGGCCTTCCTGCGGGAGATCGGCGAGGACCCCGCGGACCCGGCCGGGTCGGTGGCCCGCCTGCGGGCGGCGGACCCGCGGCTGGCGATCATGTTCGAGCCGATGCTCGGCGTCACGTTCACCCCCACGCGGATCGGGGCCTCGGAGAAGATCAACGTGATACCCAGCCGCGCCGAGCTGAAGGTCGACTGCCGCGTGCCGCCGGGGCTGGGCGAGGAGGAGGTGCGTCAGGGGATCGCCGAGATCCTGGGCTCGAATGGTCAGCCGCCGTGGCACCTCGAGTTCACCGAGCGGGTGGTGGGCAACCGCTCGTCGCTTCGCTCGCAGTTGATGGACGCCCTGTCGACGTGGATCGGCGAGCGCGACCCGGGCGCCCAGCTCGTGCCGGTGGCGCTCCCGGGCTTCACCGACTCGCGCCACTTCCGCCTGGCGTTTCCCGAGTGCGTGGCGTACGGCTTCTTCCCGCAGCGCCACCAGTCGATGCTCGAGAGCACGCCCCTGATCCACGGTGCGGACGAGCGCATCGACGTGCGTGATCTGCACTTCGCGAGCGAGCTGTTCCGGGACCTCGCCGTGCGCATCCTCGGCTGACCCTCGCGGCGCCTGTCCCGTCCAAGGGCTTGCAGCGCTCGACAAGCGCTCCGAGAACCCGCATAATGGACGTGATGCCAAGGATGGTGTGCTTGCTGGAGAGGATGCAGGGATGAGCGGCCAGACGACCACGACGCCGCCGGCTACTAACGCGGAATCGTTCTCCGCGCAGGCGGTGCGTCCGCCAGCCCGAGCAGCGGCCATCAGCGCCGCCCAGACCACGACGGGCCAGGCGAGCATCGGGAGCGCGACCGCGCCCGCGACCAGCTCGCGCACCCCGCCGACCGCGACCAGCTCGGGCACCACGCCGGCGACGGCGACCAGCTCGCACACGCCGCTGGCGAGCACGCCCCGCGACCGCGCCCGAGCGGCCCACGCGGCGGCGCACCCGGTCACGCCGGTCGTGACCACCGTGCACCCGCCGTCGGTGTCCGGGGAGTCGTTCTCGCAGGAACTCCAGACGTTTGCCGCCAACTGGCAGCCGGTGGTGGCGATCCTGTTCTTCGTCGCGCTGATCTTCGTGTTCGCGCGTATGCTGAAGGTGATGCCGCGGGTCAAGCCGCAGCGCATCAAGCCGACCTCCGGCCAGTCGGTCACGTTCAAGGACATCGCGGGCGTGGACGACGCCAAGGGGGAGCTGCAGGAGATCGTGGAGTTCCTGCGCGATCCGAGGTCCTTCCGCGCGCTCGGGGCGAAGGTGCCCAAGGGGATCCTCCTGCACGGGCCGCCCGGCACCGGCAAGACGCTGCTGGCCAAGGCCGTGGCGAACGAGTCGGGCGCCCAGTTCTTCGCCCAGTCGGCGGCGTCGTTCGTGGAGATGTTCGCGGGCCTCGGCGCGGCGCGCATCCGCCGCCTGTTCGCGACCGCGCGCAAGCACGAACCGGCGATCATCTTCATCGACGAGCTCGACGCGGTGGGCGGACGCCGCGGCATGGACATCTCGGGCGAGAAGGACCAGACGCTCAACCAGCTGCTGGTGGAGATGGACGGCTTCTCCTCGAGCGGGCGGGTGGTGGTGATCGCGGCGTCGAACCTGCTGGACAAGCTCGACCCGGCGCTGCTGCGCCCTGGGCGCTTCGACCGCCAGGTGTTCGTGGTGCCCCCGGATGTGAACGGCCGCATCGGCGTCCTGGAAGTGCACACGCGGGACAAGCCGCTGGAGAACGTGGACCTGGCACTGGTGGCCCAGCAGACCAGCGGGCTGACGGGCGCGGACCTCGCGAACATCTGCAACGAGGCGGCGATCTTCGCCACCAGGCGCGGCGCGAAGGCGATCTCGGGAGTCGACTTCGACTCGGCGCTCGAGCGTGTGATCGCCGGCGTCCAGTCCAGGCGCGTCCTCAACGAGCACGAGAAGCGCGTGGTGGCATACCACGAGGCCGGTCACGCGCTGTGCGGCGAGCTGCTGCCGTCGGTGGACCGGGTGCACAAGATCTCGATCGTGCCGCGTGGGCGCGCGCTCGGCTTCACGCTCAACCTGCCGGCGGAGGACCGCTATCTGAAGACCCGCGAGGAGCTGCTCGACTACATGACCGTGCTGATGGGCGGCCGCGTGGCCGAGCAGGTGGTGTTCGGTGCGATCACCACAGGCGCCTCGGACGACCTCAAACGGGTGGCGGACATCTCCCACTCGATGGTGCACGACTACGCGATGGGCACCGCCGGCGTGGGGCGCTCGCCGGACGGCGACGTGCGGCTGTCCGAGCAGACGCTGCGCATGCGCGACGAGGAGCGCCAGGAGCTGATCGACGAGGCCAGGCGGGCGGCCCAGAAACTGATCGTCGCCCACCGGCGCCATCTCGATGCGCTGGCCAACGAGCTGCTCGAACACGAGGTGCTCGAGCGGGACGGGATCGAACGGATCATGGAGGGCGTGCCGCGCATGGAGCGGGCGCCCGGGTCGGGCCTGCGGGTGGTGGCGGCGGCCAAGCCCCACGAGCCCCCCGCCGGGCCCAAGCCGATCCCCCGCCCGGACGCCACGGAGTAGGGCGGGCGGCGGCGGCTATAGACTGCCGCGGGTGTTCAGCCGCATCGATCACGTGGGCGTGGCCGTCGAGGAGATAGAGCCGGCGCTCGAGCTGTACCGCGACAGCCTCGAGCTCGTGCTCGCCCACAGGGAGATCGTGGAGGAGCAGGGCGTGGAGGCGGTGCTGCTGGACGTGGGCGAGAACCATGTGGAGCTGCTGGCCCCGCTCGGGGCGGACACGCCGGTGGGCAAGTTCCTCGCCAGGCAGGGACCCGGGCTCCACCACGTGGCCTACCAGGTGAAGGACATCGACGAGACGCTGCAGGCGCTCCGCAAGGCGGGCCTGCGGCTGATCGACGAGCAGCCGCGAGCTGGCATCCGCGGGTCGCGGGTGGCGTTCGTGCACCCGCGTGCGACCGCCGGGGTGCTCACCGAGATCGTCCAGCCGGCGAGCGGCGGGGGCCACTGATGGCGACCGGCACCCGGCGGGTGAGCATCGGTTTCAAAGGCGGGCAGGTGCTCGCCCTGCGGGTCAGCGACGAGCAGCTCAGCGCGCTCAACCAGGCGCTCGTGGGCGCCAGCGGCTGGCACGACATCGACGGCGAGGACGGCCCCGTGCGCGTGGATGTGGGTCAGGTTGTTTACATCAGCGCGGATAAGGACGAGTCCCACGTCGGCTTCGGTTAGGGGATCGCTGGGCGGCGCGATGCTGCGTCCTCGCTCGCTCGTGTGCTGAGCACACTTCGCTCACTGCGTCCTTGCCTCGCTTGCCCATCGGCCCCCTAACTGCGTTGTCCTCAAAAGACGTAAACCTCGACGAGCGACTGCTGCGACTGGCGCGGACGTGGGGGCATAGCCCGAGCGCTGAGCGGGCGGTTGCATGGTTCTCACGGCTGGGGGAGCACGGTGGCGTATGGCTGATGATTGGGGTGGCGGGGGCGATCCTCGACGACGAGCAACGCGATCGCTGGCGGCGGGTGACTCGGACGATCGCGGGGACGTATGCGCTGAACACGGCCATCAAGCAGGTGGTGCGGCGCCGGCGGCCCGAGCTGCCGGGGCTGCCGCCGCTTACCAGCACGCCTACGCAGCTCAGCTTTCCCAGTGCGCACGCGTCCACCTCGTTCGTGGCGGCGCCGCTGTTCGTGCGACTCGGGCTGCCGGCGGGGCCGCTGTATGGGCTGGCCGCGTCGCTGGCGCTGTCACGCCTGTACCTCGGGGTGCACTATCCCTCGGACGTGCTGGCGGGAGCCCTCTTGGGCGGCGCGGTCGCGGGCAGCGTCGCCGTGGCCCACCCTTTGCCGGCTTAGGCGGCTACGCCGCGAGGCTTGCTGGGTCTTGGGAGCGCGTCGAGGACCGCTCGAGGCAGATGCTTGCTGGCGGCCCAGATCTCGACTGCCACGACCTCGTCGGTGACCTCGTCATGATCGATCAGTCCCCACTCGAGCTCCTCGCTGACTACGCGATCAGACGAGCCTGTGGGCAGCCACGCGATGTCAGCTTCCGGATCGTAGTAGGCATACATGGGGTTCATCCAGAATAGTGCTCGTGCAGATGCCTCTTGTATTGATGCTTCTTCCAGACGCTGACGATGCGCGCACCGCGGACATCGTCGCCAGCAGGGCTTGGGGCGGTGCGCACGAGCCTCCCAGCCGGCCTCCCGGAAAGACGCCCAGCCGGTGAGCACCCGCATCGGCATCGTGGGCATGCCCAACGCGGGCAAGTCATCGTTGTTCAACGCCCTAACGAAGGCTGGCGCGGAGGCGGCGAACTACCCGTTCACGACGATCGAGCCGAACGTGGCGGTGGTGCCCGTGCGGGACGAGCGCCTGGAGCAGGTGGCGAGCACGGTGGGGGCGTCGGAGATCGTGTGGGACACGATCGACTTCCACGACATCGCGGGTCTGGTGGCGGGCGCCCATAAAGGGGAAGGCCTCGGCAACCGCTTCCTGGCGAACATCCGGGAGACGCACGCGATCGTCCACGTTGTGCGCGCGCACGGCGACGCGAACGTGGTCCATCCCGAGGGTCGGGTGGACCCGCTGAAGGACATAGAGACGATAGAGATGGAGCTCGTGCTGGCGGACCTCGAGCAGGCGGAGCGCCGGGTGGAGAGGGTTGGCAAACAGGCGCGCGGGGGCGATCGCGTAGCCATCGCGGAGGAGGCGTGGCTGCGGGCGGTGATCGCGGAGTTGCAGGCCGGCAGTCCGGCGCGCACCGTGCCGGTGCCCGAGGAGGCGCCGAACGCGGCGCGGGACCTCGGCTCGCTGACGAGCAAGCCGGTGCTGTTCGTGGCGAACGTGGACGAGGGCTCGGATGAGATCCCGGCGGCGGTGGCCGAGCACGCGGCCGCCCAGGGGGCGCGGGCGGTGGCGGTGTCCTCGCGCATCGAGGCGGAGCTGGCGGAGCTCGAGGACGAGGACGCGATCGCGATGAGGGAGGAGCTCGGCGTGAGCGAATCCGGCCTGCAGCGGGTCGTCCGGGAGGCGTTCGCGCTGCTCGATCTCATCGCCTTCTTCACCGCCGGGGAGGCCAAGCCCGCGCAGTCCTGGCACCTGCGTAAAGGCCTCACCGCGTGGCACGCGGCGGGGGAGATCCACACGGACATCCAGAAGGGGTTCGTGCGCGCCGAGGTGATCGGCTGGAAGGAGCTGGTTGACGCGGGCGGCTATGCGGGCGCCCGCGACCGCGGCACGCTGCGCCTGGAGGGACGCGACTACGCGATGGCCGACGGCGACGTGATCACCATCAAGTTCACGCCGTAGCAGTCGCGCTGGGGTCGCGCCGCCGGCTAAGACCCGTGGAGCGGTTCGACGGGGTAGATGTAGCCGGTCGGTCCGCGTTCACCTCTCGGGCCCCGCCCGCCGCGTTTGCCGCCCGGGCCGCGCGGACCGGGTTCGCCTTCGAGTCCGGGTTCCCCTTCGGGCCCGGTTTTGCCTTCGGGCCCCTGCTTGCCTTCCGCGCCGGGCTTCCCGCTCACCACCTCCAAGCTGAGCTCTGGCTTGACCGTCAGTCCGAGACCGAGCGACAGGCCCAGGATCGCGGCACTCGAGGCGACTGCCACGCTGCGCCGTGGCGCGAGCTTGAACACGAGCGCGATGACCGCGCACACCAGTGCGACAGCGATGATCGCGAACAGCAGCGATCCGAGCTTGCCGCGCGCGGTATTGGGCACCGTGGCGAGACCGACTGCTCCGACGCCGACCACGATTAGGAAGACGCACAGCAACAGCGTCGCGCTTAGGCTTTGCCACAGCGGCGTCTTTTTTTCGCCTGGGCCAACCCAGGGCCCTACAGGGGTTCTCGTGGTCACGGCGGGATTGAGGCGGGCGGGGGTCGCAGTGGGCCCGCCGGGCGGCTTGTCCTTCGCTGTGGCGTTGTTCAACCAGGACGGCAGCAGGCTGGCGGCGAGCCCGAGCGTCAGCGCGCCGAAGATCACGATCGCGGCGCGCGTGCCGCTGCCCGTGTGCGGCCAGGCGCCGTCGAAGGCGGACGGCCGCTGAGCCGCAGCCCACACCGCGAACGCGAGTGGCGGGATGCAGGCACCGAGCACGATCTCCCAGCTCAGCGCCCTCCTGCGGTACCCGGCGGCGTAGAAGACGACGCTCAGGGCGGCCAGCAAGAAAAAGGCCACGTGCAACGTGGTCGGATCGGTGATTACCGTCCTGCCTTGCCGGTCGGTCTTCGTAGTGAAGCCGAGCAGAGCCACCTCCGCCGCGAGCACCTCGGCGGGCACGAGCGCAGTCAGCGTGACCGCGTAGCTCCTCAGCCGAGGCGCCCGCCCGTGTGTGCTCCTGCCCGCCGCTGCCTCTCGACGCTCGCGGGTTAGCGCCCCATACACGATCGAGCTCATTGACCCTCCAGGTAAAGGTGCCGTACGTACTGTTGGAACGACCCTATATGCCGTGTCGGCCCTGTCAAGCCATGCCGCGGAGGCGCGCGGCGAGCCGTGTCATTCCCAGATCGCTTGCCGCCTGTGCGCCGCCGGCGTAGTCGGTACTCCGATCCGGGGGAGCATCGACGTCAATCCGTTGAAGCGTGGCTACACGCGCGAACGTCCGCAAGAGCTGTTCGTTGTCACGCAGCGTGGCTGCCACGCGCGGCCGTATGGTCAGCGCGGGCGCACTCGTCGAGGCGTCCGCGAGCTCGCTCGCTGCGGCGACGGGTGCGCTCTCCCCGGCATTCGTCCGCCTGTCGTCCGCCGCCGCGCCGGCAGCCTCCAGCAGCGCCTCCAGTGTGTCGTGCGCGTTCAACAGTTCGGCGGCCGTCTTCGCGCCGATTCCCGGAGCGCCCGGCAGGCCGTCGGAGGGGTCGCCGCGCAGGGCGATGAAGTCCGCCACCTGCTCGGGCTCCACGCCGTAGCGCTCGCGCACCTGCTCGGGGCCGATCAGTCCCAGCTTGCCACCCTTGCCCAGCTCGACCACCGACACCCGCTCGCTGACCGCCGCGAACATGTCACGGTCGCCGCTCACGATCAGCGCGCTGCCGCCGCTCTCCTCCTCCACGCGCGCGAACGAGAACATCACGTCGTCGGCCTCCAGCTCGGCGCTCGAGGCCGCCAGCCAGCCGAGGCTCTCCAGCAGCGCCGGCGCCCTCTCCCACTGCCACCTCAGCTCATCCGGCATCGGCTCGCGGTGGGCGTGGTAGGCGGGGTACAGCGCCACGCGGTAGGCCGCCTCCTCAGCGCCCATGCATGCCACCACGCGACGCGGATCCTGCGCCGTCAGGCGCCCCTCATAAACGGAAAGAATCGCGTTGACCGTGCCCAGCAGCGCGTTCACCGGCTTGCCCTCGGTGCCCACGATCGATTTCGGGAGTGCGAAGAACGATCGATACAGCAGCCACGGGACGTCGACGAGCAGCAGCGGGGCCGGCACGCAGCGCAGCGTACGCGTCCGCGCCCGGACGGCGCGCTTCGCTCAGGGCGCCGCCGCGCCGCCGCCCGCGCTCGCCACACCCGCGGGGCTCGGCGCCGGGGTCCCGCCCTCGGGGCCCGGGGTGGTGCGCGGCGGCGCAACCGCCGGCGGGGCTTCGGGGGTCGGGGGGGCGAACGGCGCCTGGCCGCTGAGGTCGGGCTCGCGCGTGACGCTCGCGCCGTTCTTCACGCTGAAGTACGCCCACGCGCTGTCCAGACCCAGCCGCGCCTCCAGTTCCGGCCCGCTCACCGGGTCGTCGCCCCGCGACCCGAGCACCTCGGCCGTGACGATCCGTGGAGAGACACCCCGCCGCAGCACCTCGATCCCGCGGAAGGAGCCCTTGAAGAGACCGCCCAGGCGCGCACCGGCCGTGGCGAAGCTCATGCTCAGCTTCCAGCTCGAGGACCTCGTTTCGTAGGCGTCCGGCACGCCTCGCAGCCATGGCTCGGGCGTGGAGCCAGGGAACGAGTTCTCGTTGTCCTCGGTCATCCCCCCCGAGCTCGCGAAGTAGTAGGTGATGGCCGGCTGTCCGGCGTACTCGACGATCTGTCCTCCCGTCGCCGCCACCGCCGCGTTCGAGCTCGCCGTTTCCGCGGCCGCCCCCGCGTACACCTGGGAACGGGTGTCCGCGTACACGTCGAACCGCGAGCCACCCGCGTGGTCGGTGAGCGCGTAGGTGCGGCTGGCGATCGCCTGCGCCTCCAGTGCCGCCATCGGCCAGCTCGCGGGCATCTCCGCGGCCACCACGCCGCGCACGTACCGTTCGAGCGGCACCTTCACCACCTTCGAGCCCTCCAGCACGGTCACGATCGTGTTCGCGGGCGCCTGGCCGAGGGTGGTGCCGGTGTAGTAGTGGGCGAGGATCTGAGCGTCGCTCCAGCCGTGCTGGGCGTACCCGAGGGCGCCGTCCTGGCTCATGCCCACGCCGTGCCCGTTGCCCGCCCCTTCGACCAGGAGGGTCGACCCGTCCGCCCGGGCGGCCCACGGGGCGAGCGTTGCGATCGCGCACACGAGTACCGCGATGGTCGAGCGTGCCATACGTTCCCGGTCGGTCGCCCCGGGGAATGCCTGAGCCGTGCACGATCGCTGGCGCCGCCGGACGGGGGCCGGGCCGGTGGGCCTCGCGCACGGCGTTTGCGTGGAGCGACGCGGTGGTAGGTTGAGACGGTGAGCACGGTCGGTCAGTCAGTGGCGTCCGGCGCCGAGCGGGCGGTGCTCGAGCAGGTCCCCACCGACCTGTACATCGCCGGTGAGTGGCGTGGTGCGAGCGGCGGCGCCACGCTCGCGGTCGAGGACCCCGCCACCACGGATGCGCTGGTCGAGGTCGCCGACGCCCACGTCACCGACGCGCTGGCCGCGCTCGAGGCGGCCGCCGGGGCGCAGGCCGCCTGGGCGGCTCACGCCCCGCGCGAGCGCGGCGAGATCCTGCGCCGGGCCTACGAGGCGATCGTTCGCCAGACCGACGAGCTGGCGCTGCTGATGACGCTCGAGATGGGCAAGGCGGTGGCGGAGTCCCGCGCGGAGATCGGCTACGCGGCCGAGTTCTTCCGCTGGTTCTCCGAGGAGGCCGTGCGCATACACGGGCGCTACATGGTCAACACCACCGGCAAGGGCCGCATCCTCACCATGCGCCAGCCGGTCGGGCCGTGCGTGTTCGTCACGCCGTGGAACTTCCCCATGGCGATGGGCACCAGGAAGATCGCCCCCGCGATCGCCGCCGGCTGCACGATGGTGGTCAAGCCCGCCAAGCAGACGCCGCTGTCGATGCTCGCGCTCGCCAAGATCCTCGAGGAGGCAGGGCTGCCCGGCGGTGTGCTCAACGTGATCACCGCCTCGAGCGCCGGGCGCGTGATCGCGCCTCTGCTCGAGGACCCCCGCACGCGCAAGCTGTCGTTCACAGGCTCCACCGAGGTGGGGCGAACGCTGATCGAACAGTCCGCCCAGCAGGTCCTCAGGGTGTCCATGGAGCTCGGCGGCAACGCCCCCTTCCTGGTGTTCGAGGACGCCGACCTCGACGCCGCCGTCGACGGCGCCATGCTGGCGAAGATGCGCAACGTCGGCGAGGCGTGCACGGCCGCCAACCGCTTCCACGTCCACGAGTCCCTCGCCGCGGAGTTCTCCAAGCGGATGGCTGAGCGCATGGGAGCGCTGAAGGTCGGCCGCGGCACCGAGCCCGACGTGGACGTCGGCCCGCTCATCGACGAGGACCAGCGCGCCAAGGTCACCGAGCTCGTGGGTGACGCCGTTGATCGCGGCGCCCGGGTGCTACTGGGGGGCGGCCCGGCGGACGGTCGCGGCTACTTCTTCGAGCCCACGGTGCTCGCCGATGTGCCCGACGACGCGAGGCTACTCAGCGAGGAGATCTTCGGACCGGTCGCCCCCGTGGCCACGTTCGCCACCGAGGAGCAGGCTGTCGCCGAGGCCAACCGCACCGAGTTCGGGCTCGTGGCTTACGTGTACACGCGCGATCTCAACCGCGCGCTGCGCGTGTGCGAGGGGATCGAGTCGGGGATGATCGGGCTCAACCAGGGCGTCGTGTCCAATCCCGCCGCACCGTTCGGCGGGGTCAAGCAGTCGGGTTTCGGGCGCGAGGGCGGGTTCGAGGGGATCGGGGAGTACCTGGAGACGAAGTACGTGGCCGTGGGGGATCCGGGGGGTTAGGCGGTGACTCAAGCAAGCAAGCAAGGCAGGAGCAGGATCGAAATGAAACGCACTTCCAGATGCCTGTGTGGCGTGCTGGCGACCTTCGCGGCCGTCGCGCTGGCGATCGCTGGGGCGAGCTCGACCCCCGCACACGCAGCGAGCTGCCAGGTCACCGCGAAGGCCGTCGTCAATCAGAACGCAGTAGCCGAGCGCCAGACAAAGAAGCTCCTCGGCAACACCAGCTACACGCCGGTGATCCGGACCTTCACGCCGAAGCCGACTGCGACGAGGGGCTTCACCGGCTACGCGACGATCGTGGTCAAGTCGCCGAGGGGCACCAGTCCGGTCGTGGGCTACTTCACGCGGACAGGCGGCGAACCCTGCAGCGTGGTCGTCATCTCCGCAGGCGTGGCTCTGGACCGCGACGCCTATATCGTGAAGCTGAAGTTCCCCGGTGAGCAGGGGAATCCCGGGAAGCTGAAGGTCACGCTCGTCTCCCGCTGAGCATGAAAGGAACAGCGATGAACCAGCTTGAGAATCACGAGAGCCCCGCACGCGTCGCGCCGACGGGGCGTTTGCGCCGACGCGCGCGTTGTCTGGGGCTGCTCATCCTGAGTGCACCGCTGCTGGCCTCGATGGCCGCGGCGGCGCTCGCGGCCAAGCCGATCCAGAAGAGCTATGCCGTGCAGGTCAAGCCGTTGGCACTCGCCAATGGCAACACCGTGAAGGCGAACGTCATCGTGACGGCGCCCGAAGCGAAGGTGCGCTCGTGGTGGAGCGCAAAGACGGTCTCCGCGGTTGTTCGCAAGGGTGTCAACGGCGGCTACCAGAGCCCGTACCGAGCCGAAGGCTACCGCTGCACGCCGGTCGTCCGCGGCGAAAAGACGAGCTTTACCTGCAAGCTCATGGGAGCCGATGTGCCTACCACCGTTCGTCTGACGTTCACGGTCGTCTACCGGGGCGACACCGCCAGCGGCTGACGGTCAGTCGAGCTGACCCGTCGTGTCGGAGAGCGTGAGCCCGGACAGCCAGGTACCGAACACCTGCTGTCCGCAGGACGCAAGCTGCGCAGCGTATGCGGAGGCGTCCTCGCGCAGACCCGCGACGCTGACACCGCGGGTGGCGAGCTCGTAGGCGTGACCGACAAGCCAGCGCTCGAGCGACGCGCTGTCGGCCTCGAGATGGAACTGGAGCGCGAGCACGTTCGGGCCTCGCGCGAACGCCTGGTTCTCGCAGAGCGGCGTGGAAGCGAGTGACGGCAGCTCTGGAGGCGTCGAGATCACGTCCCCGTGCCAGTGCAGGACGGGAACACTCCGAAGCGGCTCGAGCACCGAGTCGCGCGCGGCGTCCGTGAGCGTGACCGGCGCGTAGCCGATCTCCGCTTCGATCCCTGGCCGCACGCTCCCCCCAGCAGCCACGGCGATCAGTTGTGCGCCCAGGCAGATGCCCAGCGTCGGCCGGTCACGGGCAAGACGCTCGCCAATGAGCTCCAGCTCTGTGCGTAGGAAGGGATAGGCGTCGGTGTCCGCGACGCCGATCGGCCCGCCGAGCACGACGAGGAGATCGGCATCACGCGCGCTGCGCCATGCGCCGCCGTCGGCCGGCGCGTCGAGGTAGGAGGTTTCGAACCCGTGGTCCGCCAGCAGCGGCGCCAGGAGGCCGAGATCCTCGAACTCGACGTGGCGGACCGCGACGGCCGTCCGCGTCATCGCTCGTCGGCCTCGGCGGTTCCTGCCGTCGAGCTAGGGGCGGAGACGCTGTCGGAGAAGACCACTGGCGAGCGACGGCCGGTGTCGACCCGCAGCTCGAAGATGTCGGGACGGCTGTAGTGCCCGACCGCGTCCATGTCGAGGTGGCCGCGGGCGATCTCAGCGAGGTCGACCTCGGCGTACAGGATCACCTCGTCCTCGAACACGGGCCCGGCGAGGACCGAGCCGTCGGGCGCGACGATCGCGCTGCCGCCCCGCATCAGGTACGAGTCCGGATCCGCGCCGATCTCCTGCTGGTACCAATTCGGAAAGGCGCCCGCGCGAATCGCCTGGCAGGCGGTCAGGACGAACACTCTGCCCTCGAGCGCGATGTGCGTCATCGTCGCCATCCACGTCGGGCGATCGTCGGCCGTCGGAGCGCAGTAGAGCTCGACACCCTGCGCGTACATCGCCTGTCGCAGGGCCGGCATGTAGTTCTCCCAGCAGATCACCGTGCCGACGCGCCCGGCGGAGCTCTGCGCGGTCCCGATTGTGGAGCCGTCTCCGAAGCCCCAGATGAGTCGCTCGGTGCCGGTCGGCATGAGCTTGCGGTGGATCCCGACGAGCCCGGCGACGGGATCGATCATCAGCGCCGTGCAGTAGAGCGTCGAGCCAAACCGCTCGATCACGCCCACGACCACGAAGATCCCGTGAGCGGCGGACGCACTGACGAGACTTGCCACGTCGGGGCCATCGAGCTGGACGGCCGCATCGAAGTAGCGCCGGTAGAGGTCCCGGCCGGGACCGGACCGGGACCCGACAACCGCGCCGAAGGCTGTGCCCTTCGGGTAGCAGCCGATCAGCGCCTCCGGAAATACCGCCAGCTCGGCGCCACCCGCCGCGCACTCGGCCATCAGGCCCTCGGCCTTGGCGACGGTCGCAGCGGAGTCAAACGGGATCGATGCCGCTTGAACCACAGCAACACGTGTCACGGGTGCCGTTCGTTCCGCTGAGGTCGGTGGCTGGGATGCAGGGCCTGGGCCTCCAGGGCGTTGACCACGAGCACGGTCGCGCCCTCCTCGTGGGGATTGCGCAGGGCATGGGTCATGTCGGCACGGAAGTGGATCGCGTCGCCCGCGACCAGCGAGGAGGTGCTCCCGTTCACGTCCACCTCGATCGCGCCGCTCAGCACGTACACCCACTCCTCACCGGTGTGCGCCGCAGGCTCGCCCAGACGGCCTGGCAGGAGGCTCAGCTCGACGGCCTGCAGCCAGCGCAGCGCGGGGTCCGACAGCGATTGCAGCGACATGTCACCGGCGGCGATGGTGTGCCTGTCGGCGCTGCGCGACACGTACACCGCGTTCTCTGCCGGTGACTCGCCCACGAGCGCGCCGAGCGGCACACCAAGCGCCCGCGCGAGCTGCAGCAGCAGCCGCACGGTCGGTGTGCGCTGGCCGTTTTCGAGCCGCGAGAGGTGCGCAACCGAGATCCCCGACAGCTCCGACAGCTGTGCCAGCGTGAGATTCCGCCGGAGCCGGTGACTGCGAATCAACGCGGCGATCCGCTGATCGTCGTCGCTTGGGTCGGGGGCCGTCTCGGGGGGCTCTGTAGCGCTCGCTTGGGGTTTCACGGCCTCGACAATATAGACGCCAACGTGATAGATTGCCGATCGGCAACGGCGATTGCCAACTAGTCATCGCGATCTGCACGACCCCGAGGACCAGCCTTCCAGACATGAGCGCCGCGACCGCAGAGCAGGTTATAGCCGACACCGTGCAGGCGGCTCAGGCCGTACTGGGTAGCGAGATCGAGGCGATCTTCGTGCTGGGGAGCCTGGCGCACGGCGGATTTGCGCCTCTCGTCAGCGACGTGGACGTCGCCATCATCGTCGGGGCGACGGCCCCGCGCACGGCCGAGCAGATGGCACGTGTGCAGACCCTCGTCGTGGACAAGGGGAGCAGCCCGCTGTCGGAGCGCCTCTCGGTGTTCTGGGCTGACTGGCACACGGTCCGAACCGGCGAGGGCGATCACAGCCGGCTCGGGCCGGTCGATCGGCTCGACCTGCTCGACTCGGGACACCTGCTCCTCGGATCGGACCTGCGCGAGCCGAGCGTCCGCCCATCACACGAGGAGCTCGTGGTGATGAGCGCGGATCACATCCTCAACAAGTTCACCGACGCCTACCTGGAGCGGCTGCGCGATACGCAAGCACTTCTCGCCGGCGGCCCCCGCGCCACCACAAAGGCGATCCTCTTCCCGGTGCGCTTCATGTACACCCTCAGGACCGGTCGCATCGGGCTGAATGACAACTCGGCCCGCTGGTACGCGGCCGAGGGCCTGCCCGGCAGCGCGCTGGCGCTGCAGGCGCTCGAGTGGCGCAACGACGGGATCGCCGACGCCGAGCTCGCCAGTGAGATGCTCGACGCGGAGCTGGATGCCATCCATGGCGAGTGTTTCGCCGGGTACGCAACGGAGCTGGAGGATCTCGGCGAGGCGAGCCGTGCCGCCGCGCTGGCGAAGCGAGCTGCAAGCGTCCAAGTCGCCCACCCGTCCGCAGGCTGAGAGATGCGCGTCACAAGCAAGGCCCCGGCACCTGAAAGGAACCTCGAATGGCTCAAGAACAGCTGATCCACGGCATCATCGCGTACCCGATCACGCCCTTCGGTGAAGTGGGCATCGACGTTGACCGGCTCGCCGGTCTCGTCGACACCATGGTCGACGCCGGAGTCCACGCCATCGCCCCGCTGGGGAGCACCGGCGAGTCGGCGTACCTCACCTTCGATGAGTGGAAGGCGGTCGTCGACGCCACCGTCGCGGCCGTCGCCGGGCGGGTGCCCGTGGTGGTCGGGTCATCCGACCTCACCACCGCCGGAACGGTGGCCCGAGCCGAGTACGCCCAGCAGGCCGGCGCGACGGCGGTCATGGTGATCCCAGTTTCCTACTGGGCGCTCAACGAACGCGAGATCGTGCAGCACTACACCTCGGTGAGCGACGCGATCTCAATCCCGATCATGGCCTACAACAACCCGGCCACGTCCGGGATCGACATGTCGCCGACGCTGCTCAACCACATGTTCGAGTCGATCGCGAACGTGAAGATGGTGAAGGAGTCGACCGGCGACATCCAGCGCATGCTCGATCTCAAACAGCTGTCCTCGGGGGAGCTCCCGTTCTACAACGGGAGTAACCCGCTCGTCCTGAAGGCACTGCTCGCCGGAGCGAGCGGGTGGTGTACGGCGGCTCCATGCCTGCAGCCGGCCCCCGTCATCGCGCTCTATGACGCCGTCGCAGCCGGGGATACCGAGCGCGCGACTGAGATCTACGAGGAGCTTCTGCCGCTGCTCAGCTTCATCGTCTCCAAGGGTCTGCCCACGGCGGTCAAGTCAGGGCTCGACATCCTGGGCGAGCCGGCCGGCGTTCCCCGGTTGCCGCTGCTGCCGCTCGATGTCGAAGACCGAACCCAGCTCGAGTCAATCCTCGCGCACGCCTGATCGGAAGGAACGCCTGAACCTACCCAGGAACTAAATCCAGCAACACCCCGCAGGCGACTGTCCTGGCCAGCGCGCCGCTTTCACTCACCACTGAAACTCGCGGCGTACCAGTGACTCATCACTGGTCAGACCCGATCGGTGACCGGCACGCGCAGGTCGCACGTCGGCCGGGAAAGTCGGTCACGCGTTTTCGGTCATGTTTGTGACCATACTCACACCTTCACTGTGAGCCAGCGTTCGCGGCCCCGGCGCCGATCTGGCGCGTCGGCGATCGCTCCTCTTTTATTGGCTCGTTTGTCACATAGCAGTGGCTTGCTCTCGGCCGCGCGGCCAAAGTGAAACCATGGCTCGGCCACCTGTTACACGCAGGCAGTTCAATCTCGGCCGCTTGGCTATAGCGGCTCCGCCAGCGCATGCCTAACTTCCCTGGCGCCCTGTCATATAGCCCATAAGGGGGTCGACGCACCATGAGTACCGCCACAACCGCGACCGAGCCTTCGGGGAGTGTGGGGGACTCCTCGGCTCCCCGCCTCCGACCGCACGCACTCGGATTTCCACCGTTGCTCGCCCAGTCGGTGGCGCTTATCTCGCCGACGATGACCGCCGTGCTGATCATCGCGTTGGCGTTTGCCGACGCCGGTCAGGGGACCTGGGCGGCCTATCTGTTCGGCACGATCATGCTGCTGTTCGTCGTGCTCGGGCTGAACCAGTTCGCCAAACGCTCGGCGACCGCCGGCTCGATGTATGCCTATACCGCGAAGGGACTCGGGGCGGCTGCCGGCGTCCTGTCTGGATGGTCGCTGATCTGGGCCTATTGGGGCATCGCCACCGCAGGACTTGGAGGCTTTGCGATCTTCGCGCAGGAATTCCTGTCGGGGATCGGTGTGCACACCACCGTCAGCCCCTGGATCTTCTTCTTGATCAGCGGCTTTGCCTGCCTGACGATCGCCTGGAAGGACATTCGCATCTCGTCACTTCTGACGCTCGCGTTCGAGGCGATCTCCGTTGCGATCATCCTTGCCCTGGCGGGGGTCGTGCTGTTCAAGCACGGGGTGTCCGTCGACACCGACCAGCTCCAGCTCAAGGGCGTTCACCTCGAAGGCATGGACTTCGCGATCGTGATCTGCATCTTCAGCCTGGTCGGCTTCGAGAGCGCCACGACGCTCGGCAGTGAGGCGAAGCGGCCGCTTCGCAACGTGCCGCGGGCTGTGATCTGGAGTCTCCTCATAACCGGCGCCTTCATGGTGTTCATGAGCTATGTCGAGGTCTTTGCGGCCAAGCACATGGGCAAGGAACTCAGCTCCTTCACCACCCCGCTGACCGCGATCTCCGCGGCCTACGGCGTCAGCTGGTTCAAGGTGCCCGTGGCGCTTGGCGCGATGGTGAGCTTCTTCTCGCTGTCGCTTTCCTGTCTGAATGCGGGTGCCCGCATCATCTTCCCGCTCTGCGGGCACGGCTTCCTTCCCAGGAAAGGGCACGCGGTGCATGCCACGAACAAGACGCCCCACGTTGCCCTCGCTTCCTACGGGGCCCTGATCCTGGCCGTCGCGTTGGTGTTTTCCGGCACGGGCACGGAACCGCTGACGCTGTTCGGCGACGCTGGAACGATGGCGGCGTTCGGCTTCCTGTTCGCCTACTTCATGATCAGCATCGCCTCACCCTTCTATCTGAACAAACTCGGCGAGCTACGGGCGCGCAACGTCGTGGTCGCGGTGCTGGCGTTTGTCTGCCTGATGGTGCCGCTCGTGGGCAGCTTCTATCCGGCGCCGGCATACCCGGTCAACCTGTTCCCCTACATCTTCCTCGCCTTCATGCTGCTTGGCGGTGCTCGGATCTACTACATGTACCGCACGCAGCCAGGAGCGCTTGTCGGCATCCAGCGTGACCTCGATCGCGCGCTCGAGTTCTCGGCGCGCGAGATCGCGATCAGCGAGGAGGAACACCAGCACGTCCACGCTCCCGACGGTATTTTCAACCCTGCGCTCAACCCCGCGCCCGCGGGCGCGCCGACGGGAGCGCACATGGTTTCGGCGGTCAAGCGAACTGAGTGAGCTGCACTGAGGTCCGGCGGCACGACAGGCGGGCGGCGGCTTCAGCAAAGCTGAGTCGGCCGCCCGTTGTCGTGACCGCGCTCGCCATCCCGATCACTAGGTGGACTTTACGACTCGCTCTGTTCGGTATCGGCGTAGAGCGATGACCGCCCAGATGGCCTCGACCACTCCGAAGGGCCAGGTGCCGGCGAGGAACCCATAGACGCTCGAGAGGGCACAGCCGCACGCGAAGGCGAGGATGAACCCCCTGCCACGCCGCTCGAGCGCGTACATGACCATCATAAATGTCAAGACTGTTGCCCCGAACGCTGTAAGCGCGGCACTCACTCCGGACTACTTTAAGGGTATAGACTTCTCGCTGTGAGTCTCGAGTTCGTCGTGGCCCAGTTCGAGGGAGAGGGAGCCGCCGTCCAGAGGTACGCGGCCGCCAAGGAACACTCCGGCCGTGACGCCCGCTGGACGCAGGAGGTCGGCTTCGTCGAACGGCACCACAACGGGCGCCTACTCGTGCGCGGGACCTTCGCGGGCCACTATCTCGACGTGGACGAGAGCGATCACGTCTCGCAGAAGGGCGCCGGCGAGGGAGCGGTGGCCGGGGGTCTGGTGGGTGCCCTGCTGGGTCCCGCGGGGATCGCGCTCGGCCTTCTCCTCGGCGGCCTCGCAGGCGCGCAGGTGGGCAAGCCGAGCGACACCGAGGCCGAGCCCGGGGAGCTGGCCGAACAGCTGCGGACCGCAGTCCCCCGGTCCTCGTCGGCGATCGTGCTGATCGCCGACACGGCCGACGTGGAAGAGATGCTCGCCGCGCTGGGCGACGCCGTGGGCGGTGTGGTCCGACAGACGCCCACCGACGCTCAGGCAGCAGCACTCGAGGCGTCGCTCGAGGCAGCGCCACCGGCATCGCCCGGGTCGTAGCGAGACCTCGCTGGGGGGAGTAGGGAGCTCGCGGCGCTGACGCCGCTTTCTCCCAGGTGGTATAAGCCCCGGAGGGCTGTTTGTCGCCCTGGCTGGGCGCGACAGCGAGTCGGGCGAACTTTGGGGGAACCATGCCAGGGACGGTCGGTCGTGGTCATGCCGGGTTGGGCGTCGCGCGTGGCAGCAGCTGGGGCCGGGTGTCGGTGTGCCTCGGCCCGGCGCGCATCCGGCGTGGTCTCATCGCGCCCCTCGTGACGCTGCTCGCGACGTGTGGGCTGCTGGCCCCCTCAGCGCTGGGCTTCTCGCAGGTTCCAGGTTCGCCCTTCGCCGACAAGGGCATCGATCCGTCCTCTTCTCCATTCAGTCCGAGCGGGGGGCTGCTCGCCACCGGGAACCCGGGGGACAACAACGTGTCGATCTTCTCGGTCAACCAAACGACCGGTGAACTCAAAGAAGTATCCGGTTCGCCGTTCAAAGCCGGTGATTCACCGTTCGACGTCGCGTTCAGTCCGAATGGGCAGCTGCTGGCTGCGGCGAACTACGACTCCAACAACGTCTCGATCTTCTCGGTCAACCAGACGACGGGGGCGTTGAAAGAAGTGTCCGGCTCGCCGTTCTCCACCGGGTCGGAGCCGCTCGCAGTCGCGTTCAGCCCGAGCGGCGGGCTGCTCGCGGTCTCCAACCGTGGGACCGACACCGTGTCGCTGTTCTCGGTCAACCAGACGACGGGGGCGCTGAAAGCAGTGTCCGGTTCGCCCTTCACAACCGGTGAGAATCCGGTCGCGGCTGCATTCAGTCCGGGTGGAGAACTGCTCGCGACCGGCAACGAAGGGTTCCGCTCCGGCATGGAAGAAGAAGGCAGCGTGTCGGTCTTCTCGGTCAACCCCACGACGGGCTCGCTGACGGCTGACTCCCTCACCGACTACGGACCAGGGGTGGTGCCCTTCTCGATCGCGTTCAGCCCCACCGGCGGGTTCCTCGCTACCGGCAACGCCAAGGGCTTGGCCTCCGGCCACAACGCGGCATCCGTGTCCGTGTTCGCCGTCGATCACACCACCGGGGCGCTCGAGGCTGTTGCCGGGTCGCCGTTCCCCGCGGGTGGCGAACCGACTGGGATTGCGTTCAGTCCCGGCGGAGGCCGGCTGGCAACCGCTGACGTTGATCCGGACGGCGTGTCGCTGTTCACCTTCAACGAGAGCACCGGGGCCATAGGCCCGGTCACGGGCTCACCCTTCGCCGACCCCGGCTTTCCGCAATCGGTTGCGTTCAGCCCGGGCGGAGGGCTGCTCGCCACGGCGGACTTCGAATCGAGCAAGGTGTCGGTGTTCTCCTCGCCGGCGCCGCCGACTGCATCGATCGGCACCCCGGCAGCCGGCGGCACCTACGTGCAGGGCTCGGTGGTCGACACCGGGTTCTCGTGCAGCGAGGGCGAAGGGGGCCCGGGGATCGAATCGTGCACCGACTCAAACGGCGGGTCAGGCGACTCGGGTACGCTCAACACCTCACTGCTCGGAGAACGCACCTACACGGTCACCGCGAGGAGCAAAGACGGGCAACTCGGCACAGCCGAGATCAACTACACGATCGTGCCTGCCAAGCACAAGGGCGGCAAGGTCTACGAGTACTGCGGCAGCGTCGAAGGCTGCGGTCTGGGCTTGGTGGTGTATGCCAAGACCAAGACGTGGGAATTCGCGGACCTCTCGGTTCAAGGGGTCATCGAAACCGTCAAGGTCGGCAAGATCAAGCAGACCGATTTCCGCTTCACGGCGCCGAAGGTGTACGAAGAAGACGACTGCGTACTGACCTCCGTTAAAACCAAGACCGGCTACAACTCGGAAGCCGCGCCGGGTAACCTCGAATGCTCCGGTGACGTCTTCGAAACCTGGTACGCGTTCAAGGCCTGACGACACGGGCCACCGCCAGCGCGGACCTTGAGGCTGCCGATCCTGTCAGCCTTCGAGCGCGACCGGGATCGTGCGGTACTGGTTCAGGAACGTCGAGCTCACGCGGGTCGGCTCGCCGTCGAGTGCCAGGTCCGGGAAGCGGCGCAGCGTTTCTTCGATCCATAGCTTCAGCTCCAGGCGCGCCAGCCCGGCGCCGAGGCAGAAGTGCCGTCCGCCGCCGCCGAAGCCTTGGTGGTCTGTCTCGCGGCGCACGTCAAAGCGCTGCGGGTCCTCGAACGCGGACTCGTCGCGGTTGCCCGCGACGTACCACAGCGCGAGCTTGTCGCCTGCCTTGATTCGCTGGCCGGCGAGCTCGGTGTCGCACGTCGCCGTCCGGCGCATGTAGGCGAACGCGGGGTTGTAGCGGACGAACTCCTCGACCACCTGCTCGAGCGGCACCGCACCCGAACGCACGAGCTCCATCTGCTCGGGATCCTCGAGCAGGTTCTTCATGCCGCTAGTGAACACCGCGCGGGTCGAGTCGTTGCCGGCGATCATCAGCAGGAAGAAGAAGCTCAGCACCTCCTCGGGGGCGAGCCGTCCGCCTTCGACCTCGGCCTCGATGAAGGCCGTCGTGAGGTCGTCGGTGGGTTGGGCGGTGCGCTCCTCGAGCATGGCGTTGACGTAGGGGACGAACTCTTCGAGTGCGCGCCAGACGTCGCCGAGGTCGGGCACGAGGCGTGGGTCCTCAAAGGCGCTCGTGCGGTTGGTCCAGTCGACGAGTTTCGGTGCGTCCTCGCGGGGGACGCCGAGCATGTCGCCGATCACCATCGAGGGGACGTAGATGCCGACGTCCTGGACGAGGTCGAGGTGCCCGTCGGGGTTCGCCGCGAGTGCGCGGTCGTACACGAGGTTGATGATCTTGCGCATCCGCTCGGTGTGCTCGAGCGCGCGCTTCGGCGTGAACGCGCGTTGGACGAGCGCCTTCAGGCGGTCGTGGCGCGGCGGGTCCTGGGTGATCAGCATGCTCTCCACGAGGTCCATCGGATCGGGCGTCTCGTCGTCCCATGAGAGTTTGTCGACGACCACGATGCTGCGTTTGGACGAGTAGGTCGCATGGTCGCGGCCAACGGCCGCTATGTCTGCGAACCGTACGACCGACCAGAAGCCACTCTCCTCGGGGAACGCGTCGAGTGCGCTCCAGTGCAGTCCGTCCATCGCCCGCATTTGCGCGAACAGCTCGTGCGGCGGGCCGTCCTGCCACAGATCGAGGTTGCCGAGATCGTGCCCCGCGATGTCCGGCTCGGATGCGGTCAAGGTCGTCATCTGGTTCCTCCTGGAGCTCGTGTGTTGAGGGCGGCTTCGTGCTTGGCTGCGGCGCCGGGTCCCCACTCGCGCGGGGACCCGGCGTCACTGCGCCCATCGGTGCGGCTACTTCTTGATCGCGATGCTGGTGGTGTGTGTCGTGCCGTCGTTGACGGTCACGCGCAGACTCCACGTCGTGCCCACGGCCAGGCCTGAGCTGTTCAGGCTGTACGCGTATTTCCCGGCTTTTTCTGCCACGAACGCGTCACCAGCGTCCGTCGTGGAGGTGGCCGGGCTGTAGCTGCCGGTCACGCCGCCGACGATCGGAGCGATTTCCAGCGTCGCCGATCCATCGGTCACGTAGCCAAGCGCGTCCTTCAGCCGGAACGTGACCGGTGTGCTGCCTGCGTTGACCTTCTTGCCGTTCGACGGCTTGAGGGCCGAGAACGCGTAGATGACGTCGGTCGTGCACGAGCGCGTCGTTTCATTCCCGGCATTGTCGATAGCGGTCTTCGTGGTCGTCTTCTCCCCGAGACTGCTCGTGGGGATCGGGACCGACCCCGAAGGGTTCTCGGCGAGCCCAGACTGACCATCGGAGGCGACGACCGTCGCATCCACCCCGGAGGCGTCGAGCTCGGCAGTAGCCGGACACGTCACGCTCAGGCTCGGCGGGGTCCTGTCCACGAGCACCGCACCCGATTCACCCGAGTATGCGCTTGCGGCTTCACCGCTCGCCTGGACACGATAGGTCCACGTGCCTTCGGCCTCCGGTGAACCCGCCGGGAACGGGTATTCGGGGCTCGTCAGGCCACTGGCGACTGTCGACCACGGGCCGTTTGCTTCCTTGTGCTGCAGCGTGTACGTCGAGAAGCTGCTCGAGCAGGTGCTCGTTCAGCTCGCCGGAGACTTCGTCGCGGCCGCAAAAGCCGAGGCCCAGGGCGAGGGCGACGAACGCATCCTCGACTTCACACGACGGATCATGGACGCGACCGTCCACTCCCACGCCCTGCGGAGCTTCGTCGAGCGAGAGCCCCAGCTGGCGCTGCGACTCCTCATCGGACAGCGCGGGGCGATCCACGACAGGATCGTTCAGGCGCTCACGGAGGTGATCGCCGAAACCCATTCTCACGCGCGGGCGCAGGCGCTGGCGCACAACGTCGATGTGGTCGTGCGCGTGGGCGCGGCGCTGCAGTGGAGCACCCTCGCGATCGGCGAGGAGCCCCAAACGGAGGACGCGGTGGACATTCTGCGCGTGCTGCTCAACGCCGGCCATTAGCCACAGCACAGGCCGGCTGTAGACTCGCAGGTATGCCCTCGGAATGGCTCGAGCGCCAGATCGACGAGCTGCTCCTGACGACTGCCACGATCACGGGGCTTGCGTACGCGCGCCGGCGCGCGCGGCGCGCGCGGCGCACCTTCGCCAAGATCATGATCGGCGGGGCGGTGGCTGCGTTCGGTGCGGCCGCCACCGGCGCGATCGCGGGCGGTCTCGGAATCGCTGCCGGGGCGAGGGCGTGGTATCGCCATCGTTCGAGCGCCGCGGCAGCGGGCAAGCGCTCATAGGCACCTCGCCTGGCGGCACCCGTTCCAGCCGTGGTTGACCCCCATCGAAGTACATGGCCGTGAGGGAACCGGGTCTCAGCTCGTAGTTGGAGCCCTCCGCCCCGCGGTGGACGGCGCGGCGATTTCTGTCAGCAGGCCGGCAGCGCGTAAGACGGCCCAAATGTCCCGTACGGGACAAATCCGGAACAAATACGAGAACGGGGTCGATCTGTCCCGATCGGGACAGCAATGAAAGTCCGGCGAGCGGCGTTCGCGCTGGCTCTAAGCGTCCACCAGCAGCCGCCCCACGCTGTCGGCCACGCACGCCGGCTTCTCGGTGCCCTCGACCTCGACGGTGAAGCGCGTGACCACCTGGTGCCAGCCGCCGCCCACCTCCGTGACCTCAACGAGCTGCGCGTAGCAGCGCACGCGCGCACCGACGGGCACCGGAGCGGGGAACCGCACCTTGTTCCAGCCGTAGTTCACCCCCATCTTGAAACCGGTCCATTCGCTCAGGTCTTTGCGCAGGCCGTCGATCAGCGACAACGTCAGGTTGCCGTGGGCGATGGTGGTCCCGAACGGGCTCTCGCGCTTGGCGCGCTCGAGATCCACGTGGATCCACTGGTGATCGCCGGTCAGCTCGGCGAACTGGTTGACCATCTCCTGGGTGACCTCCCGCCACCCGCTGGGCCCGACCGTCTGGTCCTTCAGCGCCCGCAGATCCTCGATCCCGTGGGCGACCGACTTGGGCATGCTCGCGCTGGCAGCCATCGCTCTCCTTTCGCTCGGCCGAAACTGAGCGCCATGCTATTCGCTCGCCGCCCCTGGGCGCGGCGCAGGCGGCTACGCGCTCGGCGAGCTCGCGCGGACACTCGGCAGTGTCGCGCTGAAGACGCTCTCGATGGCGCTCGCGGGCACCGGTTTGCCCATCAGCACGCCCTGGGCCATCGAGCAGCCCATCGCCTGCAGGGCGCTCACCTGCTCGAGGTTCTCGATGCCCTTGGCGATCACCGTCAGCGACAGGTCGCGCCCGACGATCATGATCGCCTCGAGCAGCCACGTGCGGTAGTCCTCGTCCTCGGTGGCTGCCAGGGAGCTGCGGTCGACCTTCAGGAAGTCGAGCGGCAGGCGGCGCAGATCGGAGTGGTAGGCGTAGCCGCTGCCGCCGAAGTCGTCGATCGCGATACGCACGCCCAGTTGCTTGATCTCCTGCAGGCGCTCCACCGCCACCGTCACGTCCCGCATGACCGTCGTCTCGGGGATCGCCAGCGTCAGCAGCGCCGGGTCGATCCCCGACTGCTGCAGGGCGCGCCGCACGTCGGTGACGAAGCCGTCGCGGTTGACCTGGTTGGCAGACACCTCGACGGTGATGCCCAGTTGATGACCCGCCACGTTCCATGCGGCGGCCCGGCCGCAGGCCTCTTCGAGCACCCAGCGACCGATCGGGACGGTCAGCCCGGTCTCCTCGGCGAGCGGGATGAAGTCCGCGGGCAGCAGCACCCCCTGCTTGGGGTGCAGCCAGCGCACGAGCGCCTCGAGGCCAGCCACCTTGCCGGTGGTCAGATCGAAGATCGGCTCGTACAGCACGAAGAACTGCTTGTCCGCGAGCGCCGCGTTCAGCTCGACCTCGAGCACTCCGCGACCCTCGATCACCGAGCGCATGTTGGCGTTGAACAGCGTGTAGCGGTCCTTGCCCGCCGCCTTCGCCGCGTTCAGGGCGAGCTGGGCGTCGCGCAGCAGGTCTTCGGGGGTGGCGTAGCGGCCGAAGGCGACGCCGATGCTCGCGGTGAGAAAGAAGTCGGGACCCTGGCCCGCCACGTCGAACGGCTTGTGCAGCGCCTCGACCACACGGCGCGCCAGCGAGTCCAGGCGCGCACCGCGGGCGGCCGATTCGACCAGCAGCACGAACTCGTCGCTGCCCAGCCGGCCGACCGTGTCGCCGGCGCGCACCACGCCCTCGAGCCGTTCGGCCACGATCTTCAGGATCTCATCCCCCGCCGCGCGGCCCAGCCGCTCGTTGACGTCCTCGAACCAGTCGATGTCGATGAACAGCGCTCCCACCAGCAGCCCTGACTGGCGCCCGGCGCGGGCGAGCATGCACTCGGCCCGGTCCAGCATGAGCGCGCGGTTGGGCAGGCCGGTGAGCCTGTCGTAGAGATCGTCCGCGGGTACCGGGCGCTGCTGCGCGACGCTCGCAGGCGCCGGACCGCGGCCACCGGCGCCGAGCACGAGCACGAGCACGCCGGCGAGCACGCTCAGCGCGCAGCCCACGATCAGCAGCGCCAGCGCGTTGCCGTCGGCGGTGACGCTCGCGTCGACCGGAGCCGCGTAGCTCTGCACCGTCCACCCGTTGTGGAGTTCGATCGTCGAGCTCGCCGCACCCGCCCGCTGCGTGCTGCCGAGGAAGGACGCGTTGGCCGAGCTGCTGTGGAAGGTGAGGCGCAGCGCCACGCCCGGGTGACCCTGCAGGGCCTCGCGCACGACCTCGGCGGGGGAGAGCAGCTCGCGCAGCCAGCCCACGAACGCGCCCATCCGTGCGGCCGTCGTGGGCGGCGGCTGGTTGCCGCGATACACGGGCGTCATGACCTCCAACAGCCCGACCCCGGTCTTCGTGCTCAGCGCCGTGTAGTGGCTGAACCCGGTGTCGCGGGAGAGCAGCAGGCCGCTCCTGGACGCACAGTAGTCGAGCCCGGCGCGCGGGGTTTCGCCGGCGTGCCTCGACAGTCGTGCCACCGCCAGGCAGTAGTACGGGCGTGCGCCCGCGGGCGTGATCGAGAGGTGTCGGGCGCTGGGGGCCGCCGCTCGCGCCGGCGCGTGGGCCGGGGCGCTCCCGGTCGGCTGCGTCGCGGCGCCCGTCGGGACCACGGCCACGCTGCGCTTCGCCGGTACGCCAAAGCTCGTCAGTTCCGGCGCTCGCACGAGCGCCACCAGCCCGAGCTGTTCGAGCTCGGGGTAGCGACGCAGCGTCTGCGCCCATTTCGCCCACCTGTCGAATTCCGCGGCCGAGGCCTTTGGGTTGCCGGCGAGGAACGTCGCGCCGCTGATGCGCAGCTCTTCCTCGCGCTGGAGGGTGAGCTTGGCCGCCGCGGCGGCCGCGGCCGCCGACTGCTGGGCGCTCTGGCGCGCGTTGGCGGCGTCGTTGCGAGCGATCTTGTGCGCCCCGAGCACCGAGGCCACCACCCCTGCGGCTACACACAGGAGCGCGACCACCGCCCAGGCGATCCTGCCGGTCGAGAGGTGTCCGCGAAACGGCCCGGCGGGCCGTGCGGGCGGTGCCGGGCTGGCGTCAGGCGGGGCAGCCGGCGGCGCGCCGTCAGCCGCTTGGCTTGCGGGCGCGGCGGCCGGCGCAGGGGGCTGGCTGGCTACGGCTGGTGTGCCTGTGTGAACGCCCGAGGGGGGCGTGCTGTACGGGCTCGGCTGCGGCGGGTCATCCACAGGGGGCACGGGGGTCCCGGGCGCGGGCACCGGGGCGCCGGCCGCCGGCACGGGCGGTCCGGGCGTGGGCACGGGGACGCCAGGTGGGGGCACGGCCGGGCCGGCCGGCGGCACCGGGGCGCCGGCGGCGGCGGGTGCGGGGGGCGCGGGCGGGGGCACTGGGGACGCCTGCGGCGGGACGGCGGACGGGTCGGCGGGCACGTAGGCGGGGGCCGGTGGCACAGGGGGCGGGACGGGAGCCGCCTGGGGCGGCTCGGCGGACACGGCGGGTTGCGGGGGCACGGGAGCGGGCGGCGCAGGGACTGCCTCGGGGGGAAGGGGCGTGCCGGGAGCAGGCGTGGCGGGGACCGCCGCGGAGGGGTCGGTCGGGCGCTCGGGGGTGGGGTTCTCTTGGGGAGTTTCGCTATCTGACACGGCGACCTCGGGTACTCCCAGTGCGCGGCCATGCGCCGCTTACGCGTGATCGAGTTTGCAAGGGGTGCTCCATCTGCTTCGTGCGTCCATCTCGACGAAAAGCCGATTGAGGTTTACCGGTGCAGATTTGCTTGCTCCGGGTGATCCTTACCGTCTAGGCTGGGCGGACGTGAGCGCCACCAACCACTCCTCCACCGCGTCAGCTCCCGCGTCGGGCCAGCATCCGCGCCTGCTTTCGCCGCGCGAGCTGCATGCTCTCTACTGCAAGCACTTCGAGGACCGGCGCAAGGAGCGCCAACTGCTCTCCATGAGCAGCTTCCTGCTGACGTTTGCGGGGGTTCGGGGGGTAACGCACGCGATCAGGGCCGAACGCGGCCCCTTCAAGAACATCACGCCCGGCGGGCGCCACATCCACCACATGACCTTCGGGATCGTGGGCCTGTTGAGCGTCGGCTACCTGTGGATGCTCGAGATCGGCGTCGACGAGGCCCGTGGCGCCTCGCGCGCGACCTCGCTGGCATACGGGGCGGGCGCGGCGCTGACGCTCGACGAGTTCGCCCTGTGGCTGAACCTGGCGGACGACTACTGGAACAAGCAGGGACGCGAGAGCATCGACGCGGTCGTGGTGTTCGGCGGGCTGCTCGGCCTCAGCGTCGTCGGCAAGGGCTTCTTCCGGGAGCTGTTGCTGCGCGTGCGCGGGCGCCCGGCGGACGGCTGAGGCCGTTACGTGGCTGGTGCTGTCCGCACGGTGTGGATGCCGGGAGGGGTGCTCACGGAGATCCACCTCGTGGCCGAGGACACCGCGGGCGCGTTCTGCTTGCTCGTCGACAACCCGCCCGTCGGGTGGTCGCTGCCGGCGCACCGCCATCTGGGCGAGGCGGAGACCATGTATGTGATCGAGGGGGACTTCGAGATCGAGCTGGACGGCAGGCGCGCGAGGCTGTCGGCGGGCGAGGCCGTGCACGTGCCCCAGGGTGCGATGCACGCCAGCGCGAACGTCGGCTCGGCCCAGGGCCGGCGCGTCGTGCTGTTCAGCCCCGCCGGCCTCGAGCGCTTCTTCCTGGAGGCCGGCGCGCCGAGCCGGGATGGCGACGTAGACCTCGCCGCCATGCTCGCGCTGGCCAGGAGCCACGGCTGGGAGTTCGCGACGTCAAGTTGACAGGTGATGCGCTCGCCGTCTCCCACGCCCGGCGCCCGCTGGCACTGGCCGGCACTCACGTTCGCGCTGGCGGTCATCCTCTGCGGCTGCGCGAGCTCGGCGTCATCCGGCAACGGCGTGGCGTCCAAGGCCCCCGCCCAGATCGTGGCGGCCGCGAAATCCGCCGCCGAGGGCGCGGCGACGGTCCACGTTGCAGGCTCAATTCTCGGTGATGGAACGCCGATAGCTATTGATATGGAGTTGGTTTCCGGCAAGGGCGGGCAGGGACGGATCGTGGTGGAAGGACAGACTGTCAAGCTCGTCAACGTGGACAACGCTGTCTATCTCAACAGCGGCGCCGCCTTCTACGCCCGCTTCACCGGTGCGGCGGCCGCGCGACGGCTCCAGGGCAAATGGCTGAAGGCCTCGGCGGGGGGCGCGGCCCTGGGGCCGCTGGTCTCGCTGACCAACCTCGGCAAGCTGCTGGGCGGCGCGCTGAGCGCGCATGGACCGCTCTCCCGTGGTGTTCCCACGAGCGTCAGAGGGCAGAAGGCCATCGCCGTGACCGACCTCGCGCGGGGCGGGACGCTGTTTGTGGCCAGCACGGGCGCCCCCTATCCGCTGGAGATCGTCAAGCCCGCCCCTGGTGGCGGGGAGCTAGAGTTTGATAGGTGGAACCAACCTGTGGCGCTCGAACCGCCGGCCGGCGCGATCAACATCAAGCAGCTCCAGAGCCGCTGACAAATGCTTGGGTCATATGTTTATCAGTGCTGAACACCGGTCAAGCGCGCTGGCAGCGGCGTCGAACGTGGACGTGAATCACCGGTCCGATACTGGACCGGAGAAGAACGCGAGAGTTCCCTGTGAACGGCGCAATCCAAGCCAGCCTTCTTCAACGCCCGGAACCCTCTGGGACCGGCTCGGGGGGCTCTGCGGGTGCTCTGGGACGCTCGGAGGGTGGTGCGCTCATGCGTAGGCATCCGGACGCGGGCCACCAGCCGGAGCTCCCTCCATCCCAGCCTCCTACCCGCCGCCGGCAGACGGCGCCGGTGATCGTCGCATGGGCGCTGCTCGGACTGGCATCGCTCGCCGGCGCACTGCTGGCGGGGGCCTCGCCGGTGATCGCCGGCTGCCTGGTGGTGCTCGCCTGCGCGGGGGTGGCACTCGGCTGGTGTGTGGGCGAGCGCAGCCGCGTGGTCCTCGAGGACGCGATCGAGCACCGCACGAGCGATCTCAAACGCGCCCTGTCGGAGCTCGAGATCGCCCAGGCCGAGACCGTTCAGCGCCTGTCGATGGCGGTCGAGTTCCGCGATGAGGACACCGGTGCGCACATCGAGCGCATCGGGCGCTTCTCGGTGCTGCTGGCCGAGCACATCGGCATGGACGCCGAGTTCTGCGAGCGCCTGCGCCATGCGGCGCCGCTGCACGACGTCGGCAAGGTGGCGATCCCTGACGCGATCCTGCTCAAGCCCGGCCCGCTCACGCCGGAGGAGCGCGCGATCGTGGAGACGCACGCCGAGGAGGGGCACCGCCTGGTACGCGGCTCGTCCTCGTCGATCCTGGACATGGCCGCGACGATCGCGCTCAGCCACCAGGAGAAGTGGGACGGCAGCGGCTACCCGCGCGGGCTGAAGGGCGAGGCGATCCCCATCGAGGGACGGATCGTGGCGGTGGCGGACGTGTTCGACGCGCTGACCAGCGACCGCGTCTACCGCAAGGCCTTCGCGATCGAGGATGCCGTGCAGATGATGCGCGAACAGCGCGGGCGCCACTTCGACCCGGTGCTGCTGGACGCGTTCATGGAAGTGCTCGGACGCACCGGCGCGGACGCCCGCGAGCAGCTGCGCTCGGACCCGGCGGCGCTCGTGGAGAGCACGCTGGAGACGTTCGCCACGGCGCTCGAACGCGGCGACGCGGAGATGGCCGAGGGCGCGATCGCGACGGCCATCGAGGACGGCATCACGCCCACGACGCTGCACGCCGAGGTGATCGGTCCGGCGCTGCGGCGCATCAGCTTCCTGTCCGAGGCCGGGCAGATCGACCCGGACCGCGAGCATCGCGCGACCACCATCACCCGCCGCGTGCTGGCGACGCTGTACCGCTACATGACCGGCAGTACCGAGCCCACCCGCGAGCGCGTGCTGCTGGCGGGCGTGGAGGGCGATGAGCACACGCTCGGGCTGCAGATGGTCCACGACCAACTGGCGGCAGCCGGCTTCCACACGATCTTCGACACCGACCTGTCCGCCGGACGCCTGCTGGAGATGGTCGCCAGCCAGTCCCCGGATCTGGTGGTGGTCGGTGCCACGGAACCCACCGCCGAGGAATCGGTCGAGATCGCGCTGCGCGACCTGCGCTCCAACCGTCCCGATCTGCCGATCGTGCTCGGCGGGCCGGCAGTCGGCGGCAGCCTGCCGCGCGAGCGTGGCGGCATGCGCGTGCTCGAGCGCATCGACGAGTCGGTCGAAGCGGTCGAAGACCTGCTGGCGAGCACCGCCTCCACCGCGCACGTATAGATTTCCCGCGCATGGGCTCCAGCGCGATCGTCACCGGCGGCGCCGGCTTCATCGGCTCGCACGTCGTCGACGCGCTGCTGGCGGACGGCTACGCGGTGAGCGTGATCGACGACCTGTCCGCGGGCGACCCCGCCAGGGTCGCCGACGCGGCTGATCTGCTGGAGCTCGACATCGTCGAGCGGCCGGCGCTGGAGGCGGCGGTCACGAAGATCAAGCCCCGCGCGATCTTCCACCTGGCGGCCCAGGCGAGCGTGGTGGTGTCCGTCGAGAACCCCGGCCGCGACTGCGACGTCAACGTGAAAGGCACGCTCAACGTGGTGGAGGTCGCCGGCCGCTGCAACGCTCCGGTCGTGTTCACGTCCACCGGCGGCGCGCTATACGGCGACGAGGCGCCCATGCCCACCGGCGAGGACCGCATTCCCGAACCGCTCTCCCCATATGGGGCCTCGAAGCTGGCGGCCGAGTCCTATGTGACGACCTGGTCGCGCGCCTCGGGCATTCCCCATGCGGTGTGCCGACTGGGCAACGTGTATGGGCCGCGCCAGACACCACACGGTGAGGCGGGCGTGGTCTCGATCTTCTCCCACTGCCTCTACACCGACCGCGCCCCCAAGCTCTACGGCCACGGCCAGCCCACGCGCGACTACGTGTACGTCGGCGACGTGGTCAGCGCGCTGCTGTCCGCCTCGGGGAGGTCCGGGACGTACAACATCGCCACGGGCGTCGAGACCGACGTAAGCACCGTGTGGAGCGAGTTGAGCGAGGCCGCCGGCAAGCACATCGAGCCGGAGCTGGCCGACCTGCGTCCGGGCGAGCTCACCCACAGCTGCCTGGACGCGCGCCTGGCCGAGCGCGAGCTCGGCTGGCGGGCGCAGATGCCGATCGCACAGGGGCTGAAGACCACGTACGAGGCGCTGGTCGAGGAATTCGAGAGCCGCTAGCATCAACCGGCCACGGCCAGATAGCTCAGTTGGTAGAGCACACGACTGAAAATCGTGGTGTCGGCGGTTCAAGTCCGCCTCTCGCCATCGCCCGGCAGCCATCGAGGGGCTTTCCGGCATACTCGCCGCGGTATAGGGCCCGCCTTACGCCCGCGGCGCTAGCGGCGCCCTTTCGTCGGGAGTCCTCGTGGTTCCGCTGCCCGGTGACGACCGCGTAGAGAAGGTCGCGGAAGGTATCGGGGTCCTCAATGCTGCGGACGGCGACATTCGCCTTCAACGCCCACAGCGCGATCTCCACCAAATGCCTCGCAGTACGACCATCGCCACGAGCAAGACGATCACTGTGCTGCACCCACAACTCGGCCTCACCATGCTCAGACGCCAGCGCCTCCGTTTCCCGCAGCGCCTCGGTGAGCCCAGGGCCGCGGCTTCGCTTAAACGCCGACACCGCCTCATCAGAGAACTCGGCAACGATCCGCCGGTTCCCGGCATCTGCCACCCCCCGGCGACAATCATCGGCCTGCGTCGCGAGCGACCCGTGCACGTCCTCGTTGCTTTTCGCCGCGTACAAGACACACGGAACCATCACCCGGCAACCATACGCCCTGGAAGACGAGCGGTACGGCGAACGTGGCGAGCTGCGCAAACCCTCAAGTAGTCATTCGCGAGGAGGGGCGCGCAGACGGGCGCGCAATAGCGAGATTTGGCTTTAGTAGAGCGGACTCTTAGCGGTCGTTTCGGCAGCTAGCTTGGCGTGACAACAGCGCTTGCGAGAAGCCGGGCGGTCGCTGGCAGCAGGTTGATCGTGATGTCGGTCGTCGCGTGCGCAACCATGGCTGCCTCGATGCCATCGAGCCAGTAGACCCGTCCGAATACCCAGCCCGCAAGCGCGTTGAGCGTGAGCACGCGCGCTTTGACGTCCAGACCGGGCGTCGCACGCACGACGGGTAGGTGGCCGATCGCGAACGCCGCATCGGCGAGGGCCAGTCCAGCCCACCGGGCCGCGTGTGTCGTCCGTATGTCCTCGCTCAGGGGCTGGACCGCCCATAGAGCGATCGCGGTCGCTGCCGTTTGGAGCCCCAGTCTCGCGATCACCTCCTCGCCGATCGATCCGTAGGCGCTCGCTAGGAGCACTCGCCAGGCGTCTGGTGTCGGCGTCTCCGCCTCGAGTCTCCGCGCTGATCGCAGGAACACGGTGCGGTCCAGCAAGACGATCGAAGCGCCGGCGAGAGCGCCTCGCCATGCCGCGCTCCGCAGTCGTGGCGATGGGAGGCCGCCGATCCTCGCGGCGCCGTCGAGGCCTACGGCGGGTCCGATCAGCACTCCGACGGCTGCGCATGGTGCCCCTATGACGGTTGCCCGCTTCGCGCGGATCATCGCGAGGCGGGTCGGGGTAAGGCGTGGAAGTCCTCGTTTGGCTCGCTCCTCACTGGCAGCTTCGAGCTGATCGCCCAAGAGCTCCACGAGGTAGGGGGTGGCCAAGGCGGCCGACGCGGCTGTGGCAACGGTCAGCACGCACCATCGCCGAAAGAGCGTCCGTCCGTTCGCTGGGCGCTTCAACCTGTCGATCATATCCCTGGGGCCCGAAGATGTTTAGATCTGTTGGATTCCTATTGACGTGGGGGCAGGGTTGCAGGCAGAATGCTCCCATGGGAGCTGGGGGCTCCAGACTAGCTATCCAATCGGCTGATCCAGTCGCGATGCCGGGACGGTTCCTCTTCGTCAATATGCCGTTCAGTGGGCTGCGTCCCGCGATCGGCGTCAGTCTCCTCAAGAGCCATCTCAAGCGTGTTGGCGTTGTGGCGGACATCTTCTATGCCAACCTCGCGATGGCAGATCTCATCGGTCTGCGGATGTATAGCTATGTCGCCGAGCTGACCCCCCCACAGCTCCTGGTCGGCGACTGGCTCTTCTCGTCGACCCAGCCGCTCTCGTCACGGCCTGACACCCAATCCGCGCCCGCGAGCACGCAGGCGTCGATTGCGCAGGCCGCGCGGTATCTCGAGCAGGCCGAGGAACGGTTCCCGGGGACCTGCAGCGAGTCGACCAATCGCCGTCTGCTCGAGATTCGCGAGCGGATAGACGAGTTCCTCGACCAATGTATGGATCGGATCGACCTGTCGCGCTACCGCTACGTCGGTTTCACCAGCACGTTCGCCCAGAACGCTGCATCTCTCGCGCTTGCGGCGCGCATCAAGGAGGCTTCGCCTGAGACGACGATCCTCTTTGGTGGGGCTAACTGCGAGTCCGACATGGGCCTTGCGCTGCATCGGTGCTTTGGCTTCATCGACTACGTATGCACCGGCGAGGCGGACCGCGCGCTTCCCGAGCTGGTGCTAGCTCTTGAGCATGAGCAAGCCCCCACCGAGCTGCGGGGCGTTGTGTGGCGTGAGGGCCACCGGTCGGCATACGTCGATCTGCTGCCGGAGCTCGTGCAGGACCTCGACTCGCTGCCGTATCCCGATTACGACGAGTTCTTCGACCAGTGGCGCCGAGCCGCGATCTCGCGCGATTCAGCCGCCGCTCGCTATGCGCTGGAAGTCCAGATTGAGACCTCGCGCGGTTGCTGGTGGGGGCAAAAGCACCATTGCACGTTCTGCGGCCTGAACGGCTTGTCGATGGCGTTTCGCTCCAAGTCGCCCGCGCGCGCGATTGACGAGATCGCGTTTCTCACGCGTCGTCACGACACTCGCAGAGTCGGCGCGGTCGACAATATCTTGGATCACCGCTACTTCCGCGAGTTCTTGCCGAAGCTGGCTGAGCTTGATCTGGATCTGAACCTGTTCTACGAGACGAAGGCCAACCTCTCAAACGCGCAGATCCGCATGCTCACCGAGGCCGGCGTAAGGACGATCCAGCCAGGTGTCGAGAGCTTTAGCTCCAACGTGCTTCGCGTTATGAGGAAGGGCACCAGCGCGCTTCAGAACGTGCTGCTACTTAAGCGCTGTCGGGAACATGGCGTGAGGCCGGTTTGGAACGTCCTCTACGGCTTCGCGGGGGAGTGCCCCGATGACTACGAGCAAACCGCGCAGCTTATGGATGCCTTGCATCACCTTGAGCCGCCGATGCGCGCCCGGCTGATCCGGGTTCGACTCGACCGCTTCAGCCCCCTGTACGCAGATCCGGCAGAGCATGGTGTGACGAACGTCCGGCCGGACCGGGCGTATGCGTTCGTCTACCGGCTCGCCGATGAGGATCTTCAACAGCTCGCCTACTACTTCGAGTACGACTACGTTTCGCAGCCTGAGCCCGACAACTACGTCGCACCCGCGCAGGAAGCGCTGGAGCGCTGGTATGCCAATCGTGCCTCGCCCGGCTTGGTCTTCAGCAGCAGCGGCGAGACGCTCTCCATCTGGGACTTCCGGCCCGACGCCCAGCAGATCCTGACGGTATTGCAGGACGCGCGCCGTGAGATCTACCTGTGGTGCCAGGAGATTCGCGGGGAGGCTGCAGTACTCGCGTTCGCCGGCGAGCACGGTATGAGCGACCGCGAGACCTTGACATGGCTCGAGGAAATGATCCGTCAGCACCTAATGGCGTGCGCGGATTACCGTTACCTGAGCCTTGCCTTGCCGCTTGTGGGAGGCGACGAGGACTGCGAAGCGACCGAGCCGCAAGGACAAGCCGTGGGCACGACCATCCCGACAACGACTGGCTAAAGCATAACCCGAACAAAGGAGTCAATATGTCACCGCTGGAGCACCCTCTCTCCGTCAAACACGGCGAGGAGGAGATCAAAATCGGCGATCAGGCCGAGGCCGAGCAGCTCTCAACCGATCTACAGAACCCGGAGACGTTCCGTGCCTTCGCGCAGGACCCCAAGGGGTTCGCCGGGAAATACGGCATCCAGATCGATGACACGGTGTCTGGCCGTCTGCACGAAGCGCTCGACAAAGCGGACTCGCTCGGCGCCTTCCAGCAAGACGAGGGCGAGGTCTCGTGCACCGCGGTCGCAGTCGCGATGGGGGCGGCTGCGGTATCGGACACGAAGGCTGCGCTTGTCATCTAAGTCTGCCCCGGCCCACTGATGATCGCGCCAACGACGTTCGCGGTCCACCTGACCTACACCTGTCCTCTGGCCTGCGCGCACTGCTGCTTCTCATCGAGCCCGCAGGTCAAGGACAGGCTGGATCCCGATCTGGTGCTCGAGACGATCGAAGGTCTCGGAGAGCACGGCATCGAGCTCGCCGCCTTCACGGGAGGCGAGCCGTTCTTGCTGGGCCGACACCTCCCACGGTTTATCCGGGCTGCAAAAGAGCAAGGACTACGCACGCGCGTCGTCACGAGCGGGTACTTCGGGCGCACGCCGAAAGCCGCAGCAAGGCGCCTCGGCGAAGTGGTCGACGCCGGTCTCGACGAGTTGTCGATCAGCTGGGACGACTTCCACGAGGAGTTCGTCGACTTCCGGACGGTCCGCAACGTGGCCGCGGCCGCCAGGCAATTCGACCTGCTGGTCGCGGTCAACGTGGTGCAAACAGCGGAGTCGCGGTGGACCGCGGCGCGCGTTCGCAAGGAACTCGGGGTTCAAGTCGATGACGTGGTCATGGAGAGCCCCGTGAACCTGACCGGGCGAGCCGAGCGCGAGCTCGCTGATGAGCCACTACGCGAAGACCGCGCACTGGGACCCTGCCCGTACGTCCTGACCGGGCCGACGCTCAGCGCCAAGGGCAAGCTGCTCGCGTGTTGTGGAGTCATCCCCGACACCGAGCGCCTAGTAATCGACCCCGAGTTTCGGCCAGATAAGCTCGACGCTGACCTCGCCGAGGCACGCAGCTCGGTGCTCTTCTCCTGGCTATACCTGCGCGGTCCGTACGCGATCCTGCAGTGGCTCAACGAGAACTACGGAGTCGAGATACCGCCCCCAGAGCTAGTCGGAGGCAATTGCCAGGCCTGCAAACACCTCTTCGAGGACCCAGCGATCGAGGAAATCCTCGACGACGCCCTGCTAGCGAAGGGTCCCGAGGTCGTGGGGGAGTACCGCCTGCTCGAGAGCCTCGGTGCAGCCGACCCTTTGAGTGTGGTCGGACTATGGAGCGGCCGGATCACGATGCAAACACGGCCGTCCGAGCGCTGGGATCAAGCGCGGGAGCCTAAGCCGGCGTCCTCGCCATGAAGGCCGTCTGGGAGCGCACATCAGTGGTTCGTTCGTCAAGTTCATTGGTCAATGCGATGAGGCGAATCGCCCGCAACGAGCCGCCGCAAGTCTCGGGCAACGACCAACTAACAACGAGAACGGTCCACTACTTGATGCCGGGTAAACCCTCAACCAACTCGCCCGACTCGCGCCAAATCCGCGCCAGTCCAAGCGCGGATCGTGCGGTTTCAGGCGGCTAACAGCGGTTTCGCTACGCCCAGAATCCCTCGTCGCCAACCCGTCGAATCCCGCTCAACAGTGCGGAAAATGGCTCAGGAAAGCCAAGAATCCGGGCACCGGCAAAGGATGCGACTTTCCGGCCGTCTGGATTTCAAGACCGATAGCTTTTGGCTCTGTAATGCGGAAGATCGACTGCTCGCGCCAGTACTCGGGAAACTGGGTTGAGGGTTGCGCCGAAGACGAACGGAGATCGAGGGACGAAAGTTCGAGCTCCGACCGTGCTGATGGCACCGCCTAACGACATCGTTCGACGGCGGGTTCCGCGACTTTCAGTGCTGCGGCAACTGCAGGATCATCGGTCACGAAGTGGTCTTCGTGGATCAAACGCTTCGCACTGCGATAGCTGGCTAGGGCCTGTTCGCAGTCGATGTGCGTTAGGCGTCTTATCTCGAACAGATCAGTGAAGGCGTGGTTCTTATCCAGCGTCACTCGCGAGACGTCTGGGTGTCCTTCAAAGGCGTCATAGGCGAGTGCGGTATCTTCACGAGCCCGCCGAGCGTTAGCCGCGCCGCCGAGGGAGTACAGGATTTCCGACGCGAGGCGCAGCGACGTGGCGCGGTAGTGTGGCGCGCTCTTGCTTTCGGCGCCCCTTTCAAGTGACCTGAGAGCTCTGTAGTCTTCATCGGAGCCCTCGAACGCCAGCCCGATCTCGTAGTCATCGATGGCCGGCTCGCGTTCCTTCAGGGTGTTCACCAGCGCTGCGGCCTCTTCTGCATCGGCTAGGCGATCCTGCAGGACGACGACTCGTTGGGTCGGCGTCGCCGTCGAGAGCACGAGTGTTTGCTGGGCGATATCGGTCACGAGTGTAGCCAGCGATTGCCGGTCCGCAATTTCGTTCTGCTGTTTGGCGAAGTCCAGTTGAGACAGGGCGAGAAATGCGGCTACGACAGCAACGAGCGCGCTGATGCACGCCGACCCCGTCCCGATCCAGAACGCTGCGCCCCTCTCGGCACCCCCACCAGTCCTGCCCTCTGAGCGACGCCCCATGAGCTAAAGCGTTACGGGGGATTCGGCGGAAGCGAGAGCGCGCTTTATTCGGGTGGGCGTTCTGCGGCGCTGCCTTCTTCGCGGGCTTGCTGTTCGTGCAGCTGTTTGGTCGACTTCGCTGGGGCCGGCTCCGTCGCTTCTCCTTCTTGGTCCCCGTTGCTGGCGGGTGGTTCCGGTGGGGCTTCGACGTCCGGCTGCGGCTGCGGGGGTTCGGGTACGGGAGGTCTCGGGGTCGGGCCAGTGGTGGCAGTGCCGGTCGTCGCGGGCATCGATGACCCGCACGCCGGTAGCGTCATCGCAGTGAGGACAAGCAGAACGAGCGCACCTTGCCGCATCATGGGGAGACTACAGAAGTGCGCGCTTGTCCCGGCGAGCGGGCGAAATCCGATAGCACGGTGGCGGGACTGGCCGGCAGCGTCACGAAATGACCAGGAGGAGCGCTGCGGTCGGGACGGCGCGGTCGCGCGGCGTCGGGTCAGCCTCGCCAGCTCCCGGCCTTCGTCCACGCGAGTACGACGCCGAGAATGCCCGCCACGCCTGCCGAGGCGAACGCGCCGGTGTTCGCTTCATCAGCGTCGTCGAGCAACTGCTCACTGGAATCTGGATGACGCAGGTGACGGCAGGCGGTGGCGCTCATCCCGCCGCCAGGCTGGACGGACTGGCTGCGCGCCAAGCCAGGGTGCCGCCCGGTAGATCACGGGGTGGCGCCGAGCGCCTGAAGCTAGTCGGCCTACCCGCGCGCGACCGCGAGGCGGTAGGATCGACGGTCGCGGCGAGATAGCTCAGCTGGTAGAGCACGCGACTGAAAATCGCGGTGTCGGCGGTTCAAGTCCGCCTCTCGCCATCGTCCGGCCGCGAGGCGGCGGGCTTCCACAGATACCGAAGCGGCGACTGCAAAGCCGCGTTATGAACCGTGCCGCGGAGGCGGCCGATAGGGAACGGCGCGAGGCGCCGTCCTCGGCGGTTGCCATCCGCTACGCCACATCGTTTGACAAGCAATCGTCGGCGCCGCGCTGGTGCTCCCGCGACTTCAATCAGGTCTTGGCGAAGCTTGCGGCTGGCGAGGTGACGCTGGCAGCATCGGTAAGGTGTGATCGTCAAAGCAGACCGCGCGACATGTGCGCCTAGTGAAAGACGAGCTAAATCGTGAACGACTTCCTTGACGAGAAGCGCCAAGAGATCACAAAAAGACTAAAAGAACTCCAACCACTCGTTGATGAGTTCCGACGCCTCGAGGCCGCCGTCGCCGCGCTCGCGGGGCTCGGCTCCGGATCATCCGGCGTAGCCACCGCCACGACCCCCAGTCGTCGGCGTCGCGGACGCCCACCTGGGTCGGGCGCCAAACGCGCCGCCACGGCCAGGAAAGCTGCCTCCGCCGCAGCCGGCAAACGGCGCGCGGGACGGCGCAAAGGAAGCGGCGCACGTGCAGCGCAGACGCTGTCGCTCGTGCAGGGTCAGCCTGGCATCACGATCCCCGAGCTCGCCGCGAAGATGGGTATCAAGCAGAACTACCTCTACCGTGTGCTCCCCGGCCTCGAGCAGGAAAACAAGATCGAAAAGAAGGGACGCGGCTGGCACTCCAAGGGCTAACCGGCGCCTTTGCGTACTGGGGGCTGGCAGCGCGTCCGTCGACCACGGTGGGTCGGGGGCGCGGCGACGTTCCAAGCCGTGCTGCCGACGCTGGCCGCGCTTGGCGCGACGCCTAGGATCTACGGCCACCTCGACGGGTGCGTCGCAGATGTCACTCGCTCGCTGAGAGTGTGTGTGGCTCTGGTCCCTTGGTGAGCTCGCCGGCTCTGACCATGTTCGAGACCTCTGCGGCGATCGTGGCGCGGTCGGTGTTCAGTCCCTTGGCCATATCGCCGGTAGTGCTCTGCGGGTGCTCCTTGACGTATCCAATGATGCGCCCGTCGATGTCGTCCTTGTGCTGGCGTGCTGTGGCGCGACGGTCGCTCGCGCGACGGGCGGTTGCGCGACGTGTCGAGCGCTGGGGCACCACTGGCGGCGCAACGAGCGCTGAGTCTGCCGGGGGTGCTACGTCCCCGGTCGATGGAGTGTGCATTGCTGAGAACCTCCTGACCCTCCTGAGAACCTCCTGACCCTCATGGAGGTGCCGCGCGGGAGGAAGAGGGTTCGAGACCCGACGCGTGGATCAATGAGCTTGGCCCCGAGGGTCTCGATCATGGCCTCGGGTCCCGCGCCTCGGCGCGGTCGCGCTTCGGTGACTTTCGGGCTTTCGAGGCTGAAGTCCTGCCCGCAGGGTCAGCTCAACTACCGATGCTATCCCTTTCCAGGTTCGTCACCGGCGCGCCCGACACGTTCCCCCTGCTGCGCGAGTCGTAGTCGGCGACCATGCGACCAAACGCGCCGTCCCCGTCGGCCTCCTCATCCAGCTTCTCGCGCAGCCACCTATGGTCGTCGTTGGTCAACTCGCACCAGATCGGGTCGAACTGACGCGCGAACACGACCCGCTCTGCCGCGAGGATCGAGTCCGGCAGCGCCTCGCCGGAGTCCGCGTACAAGCGGATCCCGATCGCAGTCAGTCCGACGAGCATCGTGTCGCGGTCGATCACCGTGGGTTCGGTCGGGTCAGTCTCAGCCATCGTTCCTCCTACTGGTAGTTGTAGGAGGCTCCGAGGTCGAGCTCGTCGCGGCCCCACCTTGTAGTTGAGGTCACTCTACGGCCTATGCTCGTCGCTCGATGCCGACGTGTGCTGCGTAGCGCTCGGTGTATCCGACCAGAGTTGGCAGGCGGATGACGCCGAGGGCTCGATCCGGCGAATCGGTCAAGCTCATCCAGCACAACCTCCGACCTCCTCCCCCTAGCGGTCTGGATACGCGACCCCCGTCCGTGGTCCAAAACCCCCCGGAATCCCCCGGCAACCGACGGTATCTCCACCGGCCAGCGGATTACGAAACCCCTGCAAATGGGCTACTCGTCCAACTCTGCGCCATCGTCCTGAAAATCGCGGTGTCGGCGGTTCAAGTCCGCCTCTCGCCATCGCCCGCTGCAAGGCGGCGGGCTCCGACAGATACCGAAGCGGCGACCGCAAAGCCGCATTATGAACCGTACCGCGGAGGCGTCCGATAGATCGCGAGGCCTGGATGCGGTGGGTGGGTGATCCGTGACCGCCTGGTCGCCGCTGTGGCTAAGAGGCCCGCTTGACAGCCGTCGCATTCGCATCCATACTGCGGAACGCTTTCCAAGTCGCCAATCTTTAGATAGCGAGCTCCTTGAGCCTAACGGGTGCACATCATGCTTTCGCCGGCGTCAGCGAGGACGGCGTCAACAAGATTGCGCATGCCTTCTTCGGCGCGCGGCCGAGATACCTCCACTACGGCACGACGCCCTTCGTCGGGACCACGACGATCACCGAGACACAAGTCTCCACGATCGCATTTCCCGGGATTCCCGGAGGGATCAGCTATATGGTTGAGCTGTCGATCCCGCAGTTTGACCTCTATCCCCCTAACGGGCCTCTCCCACCCCCATTGGTGCTGGGCCCCAATCAGCTCAGCGTCAAGACCGAGGCTCACATCACGCTGGGGTGTTTGCAGACCGGAGCGGGGTCGGAGAAGCGTGGCACCACGACGCCGGTCTCAACGGATCTCGAGGTGTGGGCGATCGGGCATCCGGTTTCCCAGACATTCAGTCTCGGAGTTGGTGATATCTACTTCCATGTCGACGACGTCAAGGTCATGCCCGTCGCGCCGGCATCACTCGATCTGGTCCTCGACTGCCTGCTGCGTATGATCCTGAATGGCGTCTTGTCCAGCCTGCAACTCCCGTTCAAGATTTTCAACGTCGACTTCTTTAAACTCATTCTGGAAGAAGGCCCGCTGGTCACAGCGAACCAGATCGAGATCAGAGGGGGCATCGTCTAAGCATGCCCGACGTGGTCGCAGCGATCGACGAAACGGCCGCGAACTCGCTGCTCCACGACGCGGAGAGCGCGCTCGGAACTGTCGATGCGCCGAGCGGGAGCACAAGTGCTGGTCCGCTCGTCCTCCAGTGGAGTGCCTCCGCCTCTTTCTCGGGAGGCACCGTGGCGTTCACGCCGCCCGATGTCATAGCGATCGACAACTGCACGATCAACTACGAGCTCTCGGTCGACCTCAGCATCGACCTCAGCTTCCTGGACATCTGTCTGCCCCAAGTGTGTGTACCGATCCCGTGCGTGGGCAACGTCTGCACACCCAAGATCTGCTTGACATTCCCACCCATCTCAATACCGATCTCGTTCTCAGAAGCGATCGAGTTCTCCGCCGACTTTGACCTCACAGCGACCCTTGCTGGTGGCGATTGGGAAATCGACGTCGTCATTTTGGGCGTTCCAACGCTCGACCTTGGGCCTGGCGCATTGGCGCTCCTGGAGGCCATCACTGTGGCTATCGCAGCAGCCCTCGAGGCCATTCCTTTGATCGGCCCCTTCTTGGCGCTAATCACCGTAGCGATCGCTGCGGCTTTCGGAATAGCCGACGTGACAGGGCTGTTGGGGGACATCCTCACACCCTTCGTGTCGGGTCTCAAGTTCAAACTCTACAAGCAGCCACAGCACTTCGAAGCGATCCCAGCGGGCGGGGCACTCGATCCCGCCGTGTTCGTCACCCTTCAGAACCTCACGGCTGAAGTGCAGGACGCGGGCAAGCCCGAGCTCGTTGTATCGGTCGACATTTAGATGAAGGGTACGAATGAACTCCTTGGATAGTCGCTTTCTCGGTGTCGGCGACTGCTACGGCCGTCGGTTTACACATGCCGGCACAAGCCCCTACGAGCTATCACACCTACCGCTTCCACCCGGCACCCAAGCAGATCGGGCCTCTACCTTCGCGATTACGACCCTTGATGCGCCTGGCGACGACTCAGAGACACACCAACACAATGTCACCGTGAGCGAACGCGAAGGTGCGTTGCACGCAGAGCCCGCCCAGCTTGAGATAACGCTAAACGACACCGTTCTGTGGGTCGCGGACAAGACGGTCCAGGCTGGCTTTTGCGTGAGGGGAACGAACGGCCATGCCTTCGATAGTGCCTCGCTGACAGGCAACTCCCTGTACACCCACGCCTTCGGGCTTCCCGGCCGCTACCAATGGCGCGACTCCCACGGAAGCCGCCTCGCAGGAGAGGTGCTCGTGACTGAGCCCGAGGGCATGGAACCAAACGCCTGGCTGGAAGCGCTCTCATCGGGAACCGTCGTCCACGTCAGCGACGACGAGGCCACCCCGGCTACCGTAGAGATAATACCCGGCCAGAGAGTGTTCTGGGCGATCGCGAGAGCGCAAGGGGTCAGCATCACCGATGTAACACTTCTCAGTAAGCCGGATAGCTATAACCGCTGATCCACACGGCACTCAACGGGGCCGTCAGGGTGAAGAACGCTCCCACCCTCACAGCGACCACAAGATGCTCGTAAGGGGGACGTCTCCGGGTGGGTGCTGGCTCATCTACCCCGTGTATGGGTGATTGGGAGCGTCCATTTATCCTCCGACAAGCTCGCTAAGGGATGCGGTGGAGGTTTTCGCTGCGCTGGCACCAGGTGGCGGAGCGCTTCCGCAGTCAAGGCGAAGGTCCAGCAGCGACCCCGCGACTTGAGGATTGGCGGGGAGGGAGTCGGGCTGCCATTCGCATCCGGGTCGCAGCCGACGCTGTGGGCCCCTTCCGGAGGCAGAGCAGTCTAGCTCGCGGCTTCGCTTGGCGGTCTAGCTTCCTAGCGCGAGCGCGAGGTGCACTGCGGTGGATACTGCGTATCCGATAGCCATCGAGGGGCTTTCCGGCGTACTCGCCGCGGTATACGGCCCGCCTTACGCCCGCGGCGCTAGCGGCGCCCTTTCGTCGGGAGTCCTCATGGTTCCGCTGCCCGGTGACGACGGCGTAGAGAAGGTCGCGGAAGGTATCGGGGTCCTCAATGCTGCGGACGGTGACGCTCGCCTTCAACGCCCACAGTGCGATCTCCACCAAGTGCCTTGCTGTACGACCATCGCCACGAGCAAGACGATCACTGTGCTGCACCCACAACTCCGCCTCAGCATGCTCAGACGCCAGCGCCTCCGTTTCCCGCAGCGCCTCGGCGAGGCCAGGGCCTCGGCTTCGCTTGAACGCCGACATCGCCTCATCAACGAACTCGGCGACGATCTCCCTGTCCCCCGAATCCAGGACTGCCCCGCGGCAATCATCGAGCTGCGTTGCGAGCGACCCGTGAACGTCCTCGTTGCTTTTCGCCGCGTACAAGACACACGGAACCATCACGCTGGCGACCATACGCCCCTCACTGACGAGCGGTACTGCGCCCCCGGCTTTTGCGCGGACCCCCGCCTGGGACGGCTCGCACGCACGGACCGGCAGGGCGCGCCTGCTATCGGGCCTTATGACTCCCCGCATCCCTGAGCTTCTCAGCTGGCACGCTCCGCCTCGTGGGGCCTAGACTGTCCGGCGCCCATGATTGATCCGCCAAGCTGCGCCGCGCGCTGCTGCAGGAAATTTCCGAAGGCGGAGGAGGAAGCGTGAAGGCGCATGAGCCCCAGTCCCGCCCAGGGTGGCCGTGCTAGCCTCGGCTCTGCATTAACGGCCGCGCCCCGGTCGGGCCGGGGCGCGGTATGTCCGACTGGGCTTGAAGAATTGGGTTGTCGAAGCCTGATTCCCGAGCCGCAGGAGGATCACCTTGAAGGTGCAGCGCGATGGCCGCAACGTGAAGGTAGAGGTCACGACGGACGGCACTGGTTTGGTCTCGCACGCAGGCGCCTTGCTGCTCGCTGAGGTGGCTGACAAGCTCGGGCTCACGCGGGCGTTGTCGCTGCGACTCGGCGTGCTCAAGCAGCGCCGCCGTGGCCATGACCCGGGCCGGGTGATCCGGGACCTGGCAGTAATGGCGGCCGACGGCGGGGAGTGCATCTCAGACCTCTCGGGGCTGCGCGACCAGGTGGAGCTGTTCGGGCTGGTGGCCTCGGATTCCACGGCGTTCCGGGTGATCGAGAAGATCGCCTCTGAGCCTGAGCTGCTCGAAGGGCTGCGGGAGGCGCACGCCAGGGCGCGGGAGCGCTTCTGGGAGCGCCACGGCGCGCCGCAGTCCTTGACGATCGACGTGGACGCGACGCTCGTCACCGCGCATTCGGAGAAGGAGGGAGCTGCCGGCACCTGGAAGGGCGGCTTCGGCTTTCATCCCTTGCAGGCATACGCCGATGAGACGCGCGAGGCGCTCGCCGGTAAGCTCAGGCCCGGCAACGCCGGCTCGAACACCACCGCCGATCACAAGGCGGTGCTCGATTTGGCGATCGCGCAGGTACCGGTGCAGCACATCGAGGGGCTTGAGATCCTCGTGCGCTCCGACTCTGCGGGCGCCACGCACGGCCTGGCCGAGCACTGCCGCGAACACGCCATGCGCTTCTCCGTCGGCTAGGAGTTGAGCGAGCCGGTCCGCGCCGCGATCCTCCGAATTCCCGAGGACGCGTGGGTTCCGGCGCACCAGAAGGACGGAACGGAGCGCACCAACGGCGAAGTCGCCGAGATCACCGAGAAGATCGACCTCTCTTCCTGGCCAGACGCGTCCCGGCTGATCGTGCGTCGCGAGCGACCGCACCCCGGGCGCGCAGCTGTCCTTCACAGACCATGACGGCTACCGCTTCCAGGCGATCCTCACCGACCAAGACGGCCAGAACATCGCCGAGATCGAGTGCCGCCACCGACAGCATGCCCACGTCGAGGACCGCATCCGCGACGACAAGGACACCGGGCTCTCAAAGTTCCCCTTCAAAGAGTTCGCACTCAACGAAGTGTGGATCGAGATCGTGATGCTCGCGCACGACCTGATCGTCTGGACGCAGGCGCTGCTGTTGGAAGGCGAGCTCGCCAAAGCGCAGCCCAAGCGGCTGCGCTACCGCCTGCTGCACCTCGCCGGACGGCTCGCCTTCCACGGTCGCAAGGCAAAGCTTCACCTGCAGAGCACCTGGCCCTGGGCGCAGGAGCTGCTAGCCGCGTTTCAGAAGCTCAGGGCGCTGCCAGCGCCCAGCGGCTGACGGCCAGCGCCCGCGCAACCACAACGAAGGACCGCGACGCCACCGCCGCGACCACAGCCGCCCACACAAGGCACGAAAACACCGCGTCCGCCTCTGCCTAACCCTTCAAGACACCATCTCCCCGCCAGCGCCCCTCACGACCCCCGCGCACACGCCCCTACACGAGACAACCCTCGACTTCACACTCTTACTGCACGCGTTGGG